>Ga0316205_10000281_pt1 | contig 107022 bp, 103 predicted proteins | sample 3monthpyrite_MG_FD_204941 | JGI IMG/M metagenome (GOLD analysis project Ga0316205, IMG submission 204941) | Microbial mat bacterial communities from mineral coupon in-situ incubated in ocean water Damariscotta River, Maine, United States -... | ecosystem: Environmental > Aquatic > Marine >... | reverse complement strand
CTGCTCCACAACAAGCGCAGCAACAATACAATGCGCCTCAAGGACAGCAGCCACAGCAACAAGCTCCTCAACAGCAAGCAGCACCAGCAATGAGCGGTGGTGATTTTGATGATGATATTCCGTTCTAAGGATTACCTTAGTCTATAATGTAAAATATAGTTACTTATATTATTGTTCTCGAAGGTTTTTAATATAAAGGTTTACATGATAGATAGAAAATTGTGTAAACTTTTTTTATGCCTCAAATTTGGTTATTGAGTACCTGGAATATTTGTAAGCTTTTTAAAGAAACTCACAATGAACCTCTATTAAGGTTCACTGTGAATTCTTTATTGTTTACCATGATTTGTAAGGTAGGAACTTACCGTTTAATGTAACAACGACACGATCGCCGGCAGGATTTTCTTCTTTATCGATATTCATCGTAAAGTCGATGGCGCTCATAATGCCATCGCCAAATTTTTCATGAATTAGTTCTTTGATGGTTTCACCGTAAACGCCAACAATTTCATACCAACGGTATATGACAGGATCAGTTGGCACCATTTGATCCCATTTTTTATTTGGAAAATCTTGTAACGCAGATGATAGTTCTGTATCGATTCCAAGTATATCTGCAACACTATCAGCTTCTGCTTTCTCCAGGTGATTCATACCCAAACAAGCAGAGCAGGTATATTCCGGAGAGAGTCCAGCTTTTTCTGCGATTGCGCTCCAGCTAAGATCTTTTTCTTTCTTAACTGCCAGAATGATTTCTTTCATTTCACTTTTATTCATGTTCAGTTCCTATATTAATAGTCGTTAGTTGAAAACGTTTTAGTTAGCCTGCCTATGTGATAGCAAGTGTAGTGCCAGAGTAAAAATTATTTTTAAATTCAATAAGTTGTGATTACATTGCTTCGTTCTGGTGCGAATATCCCTGTTTTTGTCTGAATTGTCTGACAATGTCGTCATTGACTTGCATTACTGTGCTTAAATTGTTTTAAAAAAATAAATTTTTATTATGAAATCAAGTAGATAATGATAGTGGCATGATCACTGCAATACCTTGAATGTAACTAAATTGAGGAATTGTAATGAGCGCTAATCTCAGCATTGACTACATCAGCCATACCTTTAAAGGTCAACCTGCTCCTACCCTGGAAGACATCGCGATAACGATAGCTCCGGGTGAAAAAATTGCATTAATCGGACGCAGTGGTTGCGGTAAATCAACTCTGCTACATATGCTTGCAGGATTGCTTATGCCAAGTGATGGTTGCGTACGGATCAATGGTCACCAGGTCAGTCGACCCAGTGCGAAATGGAACATGATGTTTCAAAAGCCTTCACTCTATCCCTGGATGGATGTTCAGGAAAATGTCGCTTTAGGTTTAACCCTGGCCGGAATTAAAGATCCTGAAAAAGTTGCAGGCTTACTGGAGCTGGTGAACCTTGAAGAAAAAGCGAATGCGAATGTGCAAAGTCTTTCTGGTGGACAACAACAACGTGTTGCCCTTGCGCGCTCTTTAGCAACAACCCCTGAACTCTTATTACTTGATGAACCTTTCTCGGCGCTTGATGCATTTACCCGTTCATCTTTGCAGGATGAAGTGAGTCTTATTGTAGCGAAGCAGGATCTGACAATGGTAATCGTAACGCATGACATTGAAGAAGCGGCCGCAATGGCAGATCGCGTTTTAATTATGTCTGCGAATCCTGGACGTATTGTCGGTGAAGTACATATCAATCTTCCGTTTCCACGAGATCGTTCATCAGAAGAATTTAGTCGTGAACGTGAAACATTAATGAAAACATTTGATGAACTGGTTGGTAACAGTTCTGTTGCACCGTTCGAAAAAAAAGAACGCACTAACAAAAGTAAGCAAGTGGCTGCTTAAGACATTTGAAATAAAACATAATTCCTGTAACCAACTCAACGTAAAAGGTAATCGCTATGAGTAAAGATAAAGATGATGAACTGGATTATTTGCAAAAGCATGAAATGAATCGCCGTGACTTTATACTTGATATGTTAGCCATGGGTGGACTGGCTGCAGGTATGACTTTACCGGGTATGAGTCTGGCAAATATGACGCCACCAGATGATGAAGTCGTGCGTATTGGTTACCTGCCGATTACAGATGCAACGGCATTATTAGTTGCGCATGGTATGGGATTTTTTGAAGATGAAGGTTTGAAATCAGAAAAACCGACATTAATACGTGGCTGGTCTCCGCTGGTTGAAGGTTTTGCTGCTGGCAAATTTAACCTGGTGCACTTGTTAAAACCGATCCCAGTCTGGATGCGTTATAACAACCAGTTCCCGGTTAAAGTTATGTCATGGGCACATATCAATGGTTCAGCATTGGTTGTCGGTAAGCATGTTGATGCAGAAGATTTTAAAGATCTCGGCGGAAAACAGATAGCCGTACCGTACTGGTACTCAATGCACAATATTGTTTTACAAATGGGACTGCGTAGTGCGGGACTTAAACCGGTCATTAAAGATCAAACTGCAAAACTTGCTGCAGATGAAGTTAACCTGATGATTATGCCTCCACCCGATATGCCACCTGCATTAGCAGCGAAAAAAATTGACGCTTTCATTGTTGCTGAACCATTTAATGCTTTTGGTGAAATGAAAGCCGGCGGCAAGATCATGCGCTTTACTGGAGACATGTGGAAAAACCATCCATGCTGCGTAGTCTGTATGAATGAAAATACGGTGAAGGCCAAACCTGAATGGACACAAAAAGTCATGAACGCGATTGTTCGTGCTGAAGTTTATGCACAGGAAAACAAGGCCGAGGTTGCCATGATGATGTCGCGTGATGGTAAAAAATATTTACCGATGCCAGGCAAAGCAGTGGTTCGTGCTATGACTGATTACGATGAAGGTCACTATGCCAAACCACATGCCATTCGTAATAAGAGTGAATTTGGCAATGGCCGGATTGATTTCTCTCCGTACCCATATCCTTCGGCGACCGAGATGATTGTCGAAGCCATGAACGACACGCTCGTGGGTGGTGAGAAAACATTCTTAAAAGGCCTCGATCCTAAATTTGTTGCCAAGGACCTGGTTGACTATAAACACGTGGAAGCCGCGATGGCGAAATATAAAGGCTGGGAAAAAGCGCCGGGTGTTGATCCTGCTAACCCATTTTCTCGCAAGGAAATCGTTAAGATATGAGTACCGAGCTGAATGCATCTAACACTTACTATGCTGCTAAAACAGGCGGCATAGAGTGGATGAGTATATTTAAAAAAGTTATGCAAAACGGTGGCTACTCTGCAATTGGTATTTTTTGTTTACTGCTTGCATGGTGGGTAGGTGGCTGGATGATTGCGAATAATCCAGACACTGCTTCCTTTGCTGACTTCGCACCTGAGCCTGCATTTGCCCGCTTGGTAGATTTAGTTCAATCAGGCGCGGTAATAACGGCGATTGTTCCGAGTATCGAACGTATCGGCCTGGGATTATTATGGGCCGTGGTGATAGGTGTACCGGTGGGAGTGGCAATTGGTTTGTATGCCAGCCTGCGAGACGTCACTCATATCCCATTCCAGTTTTTACGCATGATAAGTCCATTAGCCTGGATGCCGATTGCAGTATTGGCTTTTTCTACCTGGAATTCAGCGATTGTATTTCTTATAACAGTAGCCGCGATATGGCCGATTCTTTTTTCCACTGCACAGGGAGTACGCCGAATCGATCCTTTGTGGTTTAAAGTTTCGCGTAACCTTGGTGCAGATGGTTTACAAATGTTACGCAGAATTATTATGCCCGCTATTGGTCAGGATATTTTTGCTGGTATTCGTCTTGCGGTAGGCGTGGCATGGATTGTGTTGGTGCCGGCAGAATATCTTGGTGTAACAAGTGGACTGGGTTATGCAATTAACGATGCACGTGACACTTTGGAATACGACACGCTTGCCGCGATGGTTGTTGTAATTGGTGTGCTTGGATATTTTCTTGATGGTATCTGCGTTAAGCTGATTCAAAAATTCAGCTGGCATCAACAGGATTAAAATATTCAAAGCATAAAACTGCGATAAGGGATAACGTATTAAAAATGTATAAGACAAAAGATGGTAACAAGGACATCGCCCCTGTATGTTTATCTATACCTCTTCAGCGCACTTTTTAAGTGCGCTGTCACCGATTATTACTTCGTTTACTAAGCTCATAACACCAGTAATTGCTTTAATCTCCAGTGTTTATTAACGTTTTCACAACTTGGCCATGCTATTGCATAGTAATAGTGATTGTCGACAATGTCAGGAATAGTGAATGTCTAAAATTAGTGAAGAGATGGCGATTGATTCTGAATTGCTGGTTGTGCAACAGGCAGCGCGTTTAATTACGCAGTCAGCTGATCCGGTTCCCGCGATTCAGGGTATCCTGCGTTTGTTGTCAGAATTGTTAGGCTTAAACCGTGGCCGTGTCGTGTTGCCAAACAAAGAAAGCGGACGTTTAGAAATCAAGTACGCCTATGGGCTGACTGATGTCGAACGTAATAAAGGGCAGTATGAACTTGGAGAGGGTGTTACGGGTCGCGTATACGAGACAGCTCAACTGGCTTTGATCCAGAATATAGATGAAGAACCTACTTATCTTACCCGTGCGGTTGATCGTGTTAATTTACCTAACGAAGCAGTCGCTTACCTGGCTATCCCTATAATACTTGATGAACTACCGGTTGGTGTTTTAGCCGTGCATCGCTTGCGTAGTCGTGACCGTCAATTTCAGCGTGATTTATCTTTATTACAGGTTATTGCGACGTTTATTGGACAGGTATTGCGGGTTAAAGAATTGATCTCTGAACGAACAGCTCACCTGTTATCCGAAAATAAACTGCTGCGAAACAAACTTGAAGGCAAAGGTGCGCAATACGGTATCTTTGGTGAAAGTCCTGCTTTAAAACGTGCTATTGAACAGGCCTTGCAAGTCGTTAAGACTGATACGACAGTTTTACTACTTGGTGAATCAGGTACGGGTAAAGAGCGTTTTGCGCGCATGCAACATATTGCAAGTGAACGTGCTTCAGGGCCTTTTGTTGCTATTAACTGCGGAGCGATCCCAGCCAATCTGATTGAATCTGAATTATTCGGTCATGAAAAGGGTGCCTTCACCGGGGCAACCACAGCAAAGAAAGGTAAGATAGAACTTGCAAATGGCGGTACGCTATTTTTAGATGAAATCGGTGATCTCGATTTGGATCTACAAACCAAGTTGTTAAAAGTATTAGAGGATCGTGAGATCCAACGCGTCGGTAGTATCAGGTCAATACCGGTCGACTTGCGTATTGTTGCTGCGACGCATCAGAACTTGCAAGTAGCAGTAAATGAAAATCGTTTCCGGCTCGATCTTTTCTATCGACTTAATGTTTTTCCAATTCGCTTGCCAGCCTTACGAGCGCGCCAGGGTGATGTCTCAATTCTTGCTCGTCACTTTTTAAATGGGGCAAATGAAGACTATGGACGCAACGTTGTTTTTGGTCCAGGAAGCCTGGAACAACTCGAGTCATACTTATGGCCAGGTAATATTCGCCAGTTGGAAAACTTGGTAAAACGTGCAGTCTTGTTATGTGGAGAGACAGTGATTAGCCGTGAGCTTGTAGCACAAATTCTTGCTGAAGAAGGTGGAATTTCTTCACCCTTAGTAACAGAAAGCAAAAGACAAGACGTCAGTTCGCCTACACAATATAATGTTCAACCGGTTTACTCACCACCACCTATCGCACCGGTTTCTCAGCCACTTAATATCGATCACGGAATGCGTCCTTATGCCAGGGTAAATGATAGCGAGGTTGGGCAAATCGTGAATGCACTCAAACTAAACTATGGTAATAAAACCCGTGCTGCGATTAGCCTTGGATTAACACCCCGGCAGTTACGTTACCGTATGAAGAAGTTAGAGATCACTGAATTTTAAAGTTACCCCGTAAGCTATTCAGTAACGTATTTATAAGATGGGCAATACAAAATATTTTGTATTGTGAATGATCTGAAAATTCATCTAATCAAAACCAATAGCGACATTTTTTCAATAAAGTGACAATGTGTTTTTAGATTGTCGACATTGTCGACAATCTAGTTAATAAAATATACTAAATATCACATAAGTTTTTGAAAATACTAACAAAAACATATCTGGCACATGCATTGCTATCTCTAAGTTATATCAATTAATTTTTATATAACCTTGGAGAGAAACACATGAGCACCACACAACAAACAATTGCTAAATCAATGAGCTGTTTACGTCCCCTTGATGCGGATGGTCTTAGCGCACTCGGTGAAAAAGGTAAGGCTAATCCTGACACGGTCGTGACCCTTAAAGCTAAAACTATTTGCGAAGGTCAATTCCGTATGCAGACTTATGTTCGTGATCTGGAACCGATGCTAATTGATGAGCCACCCCATTTATTGGGCGAAGATAATGCACCAAATCCGTCAGAAGCACTTCTTGCAACTTTAGGTGCTTGTTTGGCAGTTGGTGTGCATGCTAATGCAACGGCTCAAGGGATTAAATTAACCAAGCTTGAACTGGAACTCGAAGGTGAGATTAACGTGACTGCGGTATGGGGTACGGGTGATACCGATGAAGCAAAGACACTCGGTTTTTCTGCAGTACGAGTGAAAGTTAATGCTGAAGGTGATGCGCCACAAGAACAGATTGATGAAATTATTTCTCATTCAAATGTCTGGTCTCCGGTTGCTAACACTTTACGAAATAACGTAGCCCTAGAGGTAACGTCGGCTTAAGCAGCGTATTGAAGAGGAGTATTTTAAATGAGTAACCATACAGCCAGCTATCCGACCCCACCTTTAGCGTTAGATGAACTTTTATCGGCTAGCCAAACAATTATTGATGAGGAGCTGAAGCCTTTAACCGTCAGTATAGATATTGATGGCGTGTACCCAGAACAGGTGTTAAAGAACCTGGGTAAGATTGGTGTCTTTAATCAACATTTGCCCGCTATCCGTGATAATGGTCTGGCTGATATGGGGGCGGCTATTCAGGCAATGGCAGCAGTTTCACATGAGTGTATGTCGACCGGCTTTACCATGTGGTGCCAGGACACTTGCGCCTGGTATTTACAAAACGCTGCTAATCCTACCGTGCGCGAAAACTGGTTACCAAAAGTTGCCAGTGGTGAAGTACTCGCGGGCACGGGTATGTCCAATCCCATGAAAGCATTTGCAGGAATAGAAGAGCTACGTCTCAAGGGTAAAAAAGTTGAGGGTGGATACATTGTTAATGGTTCATTGCCCTGGGTCTCTAACCTTGGCGAAGATCATGTTTTCGGTACACAGTTTGAATTAGAAGGCAGTGCAGGTAAGTCAGTGATGGCACTGGTTGATTGTCAGAGTGAAGGATTTACCCTACGCCTTTCAGCTCATTTTACTGCACTTGAAGGCACGCGTACTTTTGCCTGTATTTTTGAAAATGTCTTTATTCCTGATGACATGATTATCGATGAAGATGGTGCAGCCTTTCTTAAACGAGTTCGCTCTGGAATCGTTTTATTACAGTTTGGAATGGGTGCGGGTAATATTCAATCTTGTATTGATTTATGTCGCGATGTTGAGCCGTTACTTGGGCACGTTAATGCTTATCTGGATGATCGTCCGGATGAACTACAGGATGAACTCGATGATTTAGTTGATGCAGTACTTGCTTTAGCCGAGGAACCGTTTGAAAGCTCCGATGAATTTTTCCAGGACTTGTTACAACTACGTTTAGGGGCTGGTGAATTAGCGTTGCGTGCATCGCAGTCGGCAATGTTACATACCGGCGCCAAGGGTTATTTAAAGTCAGCACCGGCGCAGAGAAAATTACGTGAATCATACTTTGTTGCCATCGTTACGCCGGCGATTAAACACTTGCGTAAAGAACTGGATCGCCTGGCAAATGCTGCCTAGCTAAGTAGCAATGATAAAAAACAGGAAAGGGTGTTTTCCCTTTTCATTTTAGATTAATTCAAGAGAGTATTATGAAGACATTTACAACTCCACTCACAGTTGATGAAGCAATTGAAAAACTTTTGTCCGGTGTTGAAGCTGAAGGCATGCGTATCGTCGCTCATATCAATGGCCAGGCAAATGCAGCCAAGATAGGTCAGACGGTTCCCGCTGACCAGATACTGGAAATATTCCGTCCTGATTTTGCTATTAAAGTCTGGAAAGCATGCAAAGCGGCAGGTCATGATATCCCGTTAAGAATCCATGTCTACGAAGAACAGCGTGTAACAAAAGTTGCCTGTCGTATGCCGAGTGAAACTTTTGCCTTGTTTGAATCTGACGAACTGATGCAAGTCGCTAAAGAACTCGATGTTATATTCAGCAATATCCTCGGTTTTGTAATGGGGGCTTAAGATGAATAGTACTGCTTATAAGCGCTGGATATGTGATGCCTGTGGTTACATTTATGATGAAGCAAAAGGTGATCCTGCCGATGGATTAGCACCGGGCACCCGTTATGAAGATATTCCAGATGACTGGCAATGCCCGCTTTGTGGACTGATGAAAAGTGATTTGCGTCTTTTACCAGATACACCGGCAGTACCCGCTTCAAAAACGAAATCTTTTAAAACAGCAGGCAGCAAATCACGTGGTGGCAGTGATTACGTAGTGATCATTGGTGCTGGTATGGCAGGGTGGTCTGTTGCTGATGCCATTCGCCAGCGAGATCCCGAGCGACCAATTCTTTTGGTGAGTGCGTGTAAAGGACAGGTTTATACCAAGCCGTCTATATCCCTGGCCATTTCACAAGGGCGCAGTGCCGATGACCTGGTTGATAGCGATGCAGCATCACGTGCAGCCGAATTAAATATACAGGTAAAACCTGAAACGCGGGTATTAAAAATTGATACTGCGCGCAAACGCGTGACAACGACCAAAGGTGGTATTGAATATGGAAAACTTATTCTTGCACTGGGTGCATATCAACGTGAACTTGCGATCGAAGGAGATGCGGTAGACAGTGTATTACGCGTTAACGATTTACTCTCATTTAAAAAACTGCAACATCGTCTGCAAGACTGCGTAAAGGACGTCACGATTATCGGCGCAGGTCTGATTGGTAGCGAGTTTGCAGATGATTTAAACCGTGCCGGTTACCAGGTCGCCGTGGTTGATCCCGCAAACCGTCCCCTTGAAGGACTGCTCCCCGGTTTAATGGCGCTTGAGTTACAGGAACGTCTTGCTGTTAAAGGTGTGGACTGGAATTTTGGTGTAACAGTAAAGCGTATTGATAACGATGCAGGTAAGTTGAGAGTTGAGTTATCCGATGGTTCAACATTTACGACTGATTTAGTTTTATCAGCCGCGGGTCTGGTAACGAACCTGCAACTTGCGAAGAAGAGTGGTTTAAGTGTCGATGCAGGGATCGCCGTGGACAATGATATGCGTACTTCAAACCCTGATATTTATGCTATTGGTGATTGTGCTTCAGTTGATGGTCGCTCGTTTGCGTATATCGAACCGATTCATCGCCAGGCTGATGCTATTGCAGCTGACCTGGTGGGCGAACACGAAAGGTTTATGCCAATTCCACCCATGGTGAAAATTAAAACCCAGAGCATGCCAATGACTGTGTGCAGACCAGTGAGTAGTGATGATGAAGAGTGGCAGATGGTAACGAATAACAAGGATGGTTGTCATTTTGATATGGTAAATGAAAACAACCTTATAGGTTTTGCCTTGAGCGATGTTCTGTCATCGGATGCTACAAGCTACTATCGAAAACTCAATGCGTGATTTTTCAGAATTATAAAATTAATCATTTGCTCAATTTGTCCGGGCAATGTCGACATTGTTTAAATTGTCCGGGGATTTTTATCAATAAAAACCTTTATTTAAGGCGTTTAATGTTATGGCATAGCTATTGCTGTATAGCTATTAGACTTTTTTGTTTTCCATAGAGGACACTAACATGACTGACAATATTCTTATTTCACCAGCTCAACCTCAACAAATGGCAAACGGTTTGCCTACCGTGATCATTGATACGCGTTGCTGTCCCGTTAACTCCCTCTCCCTTAGGGACGACTCCAGGGATGGAGGAGGTAGAACGAAGTTTGAACCCGAGTCGAGAGGGTTGGGGTGAGGGAATCATAATAGATAACAGCTTGTTTTATTTACCCCCTCATCCTAACCTTCTCCCGGAGGGAGAAGGAATTGCACCGAGCATGAATGTATGCGATCTCATGTCTTCTGTTTTTTCGAGCAGGCTGAAATTTCACAAAATCAATAACTTACTATGTATTGCTAATATGTTAACGGGACAGCAGTGAATTCAATTATAACTATAAAATAATAAAAATTTGAGAATGCTTGGGTTTTGATACTTCTATATCTTTGATATAAAACATTTCACTCACTCATGAATAGTATGTAAAAGGTGTGTATAACCGTTCTAAAGGATTACCAAGCTTAGTCTATTCAAAGAAAAGGCCTACTTTTTTGTAGGCATTATTTTCTTAATTTAAAATTATCTCAAATTAATCTTAGTCTCGCCTAACCATGCATAATTATTTCCTTATCATTTTTTATTCTGAAACAGTATCGTGCAAATACAAATACAAATACAAATACAAATATAAATATAAAATATAAAATATAACGGATAAATAATGGTGCAGCATCAAACTATCTACAAAAACAAGGGCACTATTATGGTGCAAATTTATTTTAATCAGGTGGTAAATACTAGAAATACGCCATAATTTATGTGGCATCATAATTGCTCTGTGTATATGTAAGATTTAATTTAATTCTAGGTCCGATGAAAAAATTACATGTATTACAAATTGACGAAGGTGATAGCCGCTCTGAAATATTAGCGCAATCAATTTTCGAATCTGGACATGAAGTGATTGCCAGAATTAGTGTAGAGAGCAATTTAATGAATTATGTTGAAAAATATAATCCAGATTTATTAATGATAGATATGATGGTACCTACTGAAAATGTTTTAGATACAATATCAGCTATTAATGATGTGATGCCAAAACCTATCGTTTTTTTTGCAGATCGTTCAGAAAATGAGGTCATTAATGCTGTTGTGAATGCGGGTGTAAGTGCTTTTGTTGTTGATGGATTAAGTGCAACCAGGATTAAACCGGTAATGGAATTAGCTATTGTCCGATTTAAACAGAATCAGAAATTAAGAGAAGAGTTAGCTAAAACAAAGCAATCACTTAAAGATACAAAAGAAACTTTGGCAGAACGTCGACTTATTGATAAAGCAAAAGGCATTTTAATGAAACAAAAGAAAATAGATGAAGACCAGGCCTACAAAACATTAAGAGCTTTAGCAATGAATCAGAATAAAAAAATTGGAATGGTTTCTAAAGAATTAATAGATGTGGCTGGAATATTAATAAATTAAATATAATGCTCTTTAATGACGAAGTGTTTTATATATAGTAAATATTAGCTATAGTCGGCTAATAAATGTAATACAACAAGGGCAATGGCGCCCACAATATCTATTCGTAGAATGGATGTTGTGGGCGTTTTTTTTTGGTTATAGAAAAATGCAAACAACAATCAATAAAAATATAGTTGAAGACGTTAGTTCTGAAAAGGATAGCTTGCTTATGCAACCTCAAAAGTTGCCAATTGTTGTTGTAGGTAGTGGCCCTGTTGGTTTGAGATTTATTCAAGCTTTACGTAAGAGAGATAGCACTCAACCGATTATTTTGTACGGAAAAGAACCTTGGGAACCGTATAACCGAGTTAAATTATCATCGTTACTATCAGGTGATATAAAATTTAATGACATAAAGAATGCTGTATTTGACGATCTTGACCCACATCTTATTTGTCGTTTTAACTGTGCAGTCTTAAAGATTGATACGGTTGCAAAGAGGCTTGTCGACGAAAATGGTGGGTATCAACCATATGAAAAACTTGTTCTTGCTATGGGGTCGAGAGCACATGTGCCAAGTATAAAAGGTATTAATAAGAAAGGTGTTTATGTCTTTAGAGATCTTACCGATACACAGCAGTTAATTGCGCGGCAAGTACGAACAAGAAAGGTTGTGGTTATTGGTGGTGGGCTGCTCGGTATTGAAGCTGCAAAAGCGATGCAGCGAAATAATACAGAGGTGACTATTATTGAACATATGCCTCGATTGTTAAGTACTCAATTAGATGAGGATGCTGCAGCGTTATTACGTGAATATATTATGTCACTCGGAATTCATGTTCGGTTGGGTAATTCTGTACATGAAGTAATACATAATAAGCATGGCGTTAGTGGCATAAAATTATCTTCGGGTGCTGAAATAAGTTGCGATACAGTTATTGTTTCAGCTGGGATTAGACCAAATGTAGAAATAGCTCGAGAGGCACATATATCAGTTGGCAAGGGTGTACGTGTTGATGATTCCATGCAAACAAATATTAAAGATATTTATGCTATTGGTGAATGTTGTGAACATAGAAAAAAAGTATATGGTTTAGTTGCACCCGGGTATGAGCAGGCTGAAGTCGCCGCACATACTATCGTAAAAGGTAAGTCAAAATATAAAGGGTCTATTGTATCATCGAGCCTTAAAGTTATCGATAAGTCTGTTTTTAGTATGGGTGAGGTACTAAGTGAAGGATTTGATTTAGTTTATTCAGAGTATAAATATGTTAATTATAGTAAAGACGTCTATCGAAAAATTATTTTAAAGAATAGACGTATTGTTGGTGCAATTTCGGTTGGAGAGTGGAAAGAACAAAGAAGGCTTCAGTCATTAATTAACAATAAAAAAATATTAATGCCATGGCAAGTAAGCCGTTTTAAACATACAGGTAATTTACTATCGGATAAAGATGATGCTGATGTAAAAAGATGGCCAAGTTCTGCTGTCGTTTGTAACTGTACTGGAAAAACGCGGGGAGAGATTTCAAATGCTATTATAAAGGGTTGCCAATCTGTTGAGGATGTTGCAGATAAAACGGGCGCATCTACTGTTTGTGGTAGCTGTAAACCTCTGCTAGTTAATTTGTTAGATTCAAAAGAATCAGTCAAACCAGTAGGGTTTTCTAAATCAATTAATGTTGTTTCAATTACGTTGTTAATAGTTGCTTTACTTGCTTATGGTGTTGGCGCTCTACCTTACAATCTGAGTGCGGGAAATAATATTCAATGGGATGTAATTTGGAGAAACACTTTAATTAAACAAATTACTGGTTTTAGTATTTTGGGATTGAGTTTAATTGCGGTTAGCTTGTCATTACGAAAAAGGGTAAAGAAAATAACCTTTGGTGATTTTGATATGTGGCGTGGGCTTCATGTTTTTATTAGTGCTCTTGTTGTTCTTACCTTGTTTATACATACAGGCTTTAGAGTAGGGGATAATTTAAACGCGTATTTAATGCTTTTCTTTATTGCAATGCTTTTAATTGGAAGTTTGTCGGCCATTATAATTTCCTTAACACATAAATTTGATTTAATCACAATGACTAATATTCGTAAAAAATTAGTATGGGGACATATTATTTTATTTTGGCCTGTTCCTGTTTTATTAATGTTCCATATTTTTAAAAGTTATTACTTTTAGCAAGCTTGCTGAGGAAAATAAAGTTGTTAACGAATAACAAAAAAATATGGATTATATGGTTTATCTCGACAGCGATGATAGCGATGTTCTTTGGTTATAAGATATTTTCAGATAATGAGGATAAAACGGTGTTTTTACCTGGCAGCACTAGTCATGGACATTATCAAATAGAACTGGCATGTTCTGCTTGTCATACAGATAGTTTTGCAGATGAATCAGACATACAAAAGGCTTGTACTAATTGTCATGCTGAAGAATTAAAGCTAGTGGATGATTCTCATCCTAAATCAAAATTTACCGACCCAAGAAATGCAGACCGTGTAGCAAAATTAGATGCAAGGCAATGTGTTACTTGTCATACAGAGCATAAACCTGAAATTACAGGTGATATGGGGGTAACTGTACCTGAAGATGTTTGTGTGGTGTGTCATAAAGATATTGCAGAAGACAGACCAAGCCACAAAGGTATGGAATTCAATACCTGCGCTTCAGCAGGGTGTCATAATTTTCATGACAATAATGCATTGTACGAAGATTTTTTACTTAAACATGCAGGAGAAAAAGACATTCTCGATGTACAGGTTAAAAGTAATACTGATATACATAAAAGGATAAGTTTTATAAGAACTTATCCAATTAATGAATATCCGTTAAAGAAACTTACGTTATCAGATAAAGATAGTCCTGAAAGTATAAAGGTTGACCAGAACATTATCGAACAATGGAGCAGTACCGCACATGCAAAATCAGGTGTGAATTGTACGGCTTGTCATAGTGAGAAAGATAAAAATAGCGAAATGACTTGGAGCAACAAGCCATCTGAGAAAAAGTGCGGTTCTTGTCATGACATAGAGTTAAAAAAATTTAAAGAAAGTAAACATGGTATGCGAATAGCCCAAGGCTTGTCACCGATGCAGCCCGAACTCGCACGACTTCAGATGAAATCATCAGCACATCGAAAAAGTTTAACCTGTAATACTTGCCATCGTGATCATACGTTTGATGTAGTCAGGGCAGCAGTTGATTCCTGCTTGCAATGTCATGATGATAAACATAGTCAATCTTTTAAAGACTCACCTCATTTTAAATTATGGTATGAGGAAGTTGTCCGTGGGGAAAAAGATAAAAAAGGCGTGTCATGTGCAAGCTGTCATATGCCTCGTATAGAAAAAAGCTTCCCTGGAGGCAATAAGCACATCATTGTGCAACATAATCAGAATGAAAACCTGCGACCCAATGAAAAAATGATTCGCAGTGTTTGTATGAATTGTCATGGGCTAGAATTTTCAATCGATGCATTGGCTGATCGAGACCTTATTGACAGTAATTTCCTCGGCAAACCTAGCGAACATATTAAGAGTATTGATATGGCTGTAGAGAGAGTGAAACAAAATAACAAGTAATATTTTATTTTAAAACCAGGAGAGAGAACGATGAAACTTAAAAACGTAATGAGTAGTGTAGTAATTGGTTTAGGCGCAGCATCTGTGTTAACAGCTTGTGGTGGTGGTACAGAAACCAAAGGAGGTATTTCACCACAAACGATGGCAGATTCTTTACATATGGTTATGGCATCAGACCGCGCTGTTTACACTAAGTTGATTGTAAACCGTCTGGTGAAAGATGAAAAAGTTATTAAGGCAAGTGAACATTGGAAAGACGATAAAGCACTAGTATTACCGGCGCAAATGTTTAGATATGGGGCAGAAATGGTAGCGGAAAAGGGTGCAAACTTTAATTATTCACTTTTATCTGAATGGCCTATTAATAGTCAAAATAGTCCTAAAACCGAAGTCGAAAAAACAGGTCTTAAATTTATCGCCGCAAACCCAGGTAAAAATTATTACTCAGAAGAAAAGTTAGGTGATAAGACATACTTCACGGCTATTTATGCCGATACGGGTATCGCGCCCGCATGTGTATCTTGCCATAACGATCATAAAGACAGCCCTCGTACTGATTTTAAATTGGGTGATGTAATGGGTGGCGTCGTTATACGTATCCCCGTAGAAAGTTAATTGTCAAATAGGAGAAATAAAATGACACCAGAAACAATAGATTTAGTAAAAACAAGTTGGGATAAAGTTAAACCTATTTCAGAAACAGCAGCCGAACTTTTCTATGGCAAACTATTTGAAATTGATCCCTCACTTAAAAGTATGTTCCCAACTGACATGGCGGAGCAAGGACGAAAATTAATGGCGATGATCAATACAGCCGTCAATGCTTTAGATAAGCTTGAAAGTATTGTTCCTGCGGTTCAAGACTTAGGTAAACGTCATGTCGATTACGGTGTAACTGATGCCATGTACGATACTGTCGCAGAAGCATTAATCTGGACTTTAGGGCAAGGTCTTGGTGAAGATTTTACCGACGATGTTAAAGCCGCATGGGTTGAAACATACACAATTCTCGCTACAACCATGAAAGATGCCGCAAAAGAAGCCGCATAGGAACATACTATGTGTTACTCCACTCTATGGAGTAACACATAGAGCTGTTTATATAAGGAAGAATAACAGTGAATTATTTTAGTTTATTAGAACGTTATCACGACTATCGCGGCGCCATACATGAATTACTGCAGTCTATTATTACAGGAGTAGCAGGTAATGATTTGTTGTCTGATGAAGCTGATTTAAAATCCTCAATTTGTGCGACTACACAGAATTATCCTTTTGTAGATATTTTATTTACACTAAATGCTAAAGGTATACAAACCAGTAAAAATTTCTCATGTGAATCCAAAACCTATCTATTTATAAAAGATAGTAAAGGTAAAGATCGTAGTTATCGACCATATTACTTGTTAGCACAAAAAAAAGACTGTGCAGTTATTACCGAACCCTATCTATCTAGCGCTAGCAAAAAACTGTGTATTTCAGCTTCAATCAAATTGACAGATGAAAATGGGATAGTTTTAGGTTTTATTGTACTTGATATCGATCTGGCTGAAACGGTTGAGTTTTTAATGGGGGACAGTTTACGTAAACGTTTTACGCCCCTGTTTAAAGTCACTTATAGTTTGATCGTTGTAGGACTGTTTGCTGTCGTTGGATTATTGCTAATGAATGCCTATCACAATGCTGCTGGTATATTAGAAATAGGGTTTACTGCAAAAGAAAATATACTTAAACCATTTAAGATTATCGTGTATCTTACATTGGCTTTGGCTGTATTCGACTTAGGTAAAACAATCCTGGAAGAAGAAGTACTCATGCACAAAGATATATTCAGGCATAGTTCTACTCGTAGAACGATTACTCGCTTTGTATCCGCTATCTTAATTGCTTTGTTGATTGAAGCATTATTATTATTATTCAAGACGACCATTGGCTACCACGATAATTACATGAGTGGTGTGTGGATGATGTTTGCAGCAGTCGGTTTATTAGTCGGTTTGGGACTGTATGTATATTTAGGCGCGCGAGCGGAACAAATTCTATTAACTGCACGAACAGAGACACGGACTTCTTTCGATAGTTAGCTATTTAAGTGCACATCTTATTGGTAATACGCACCAAAATAGAGCATTAAAATTTTCCAACACGCTCCAAAATGATGAGTTTCAAATTAAAATCAGTTAAATCAATCGGTTATCTATGTTAGTGTTTGCTGGCATAGCCTTTGCAATATTAATACTAACGATTACAACGTATTCTTAATCGCAAATAACTGTTTGCGAACCCAATGGCGGGTTTAAGAGTAAAGAGTATTAACTATGACAACGGTGTCTACGAGTATCTGCTTTATAGCGGCTACTCGCGACACCGTTTTTTTTTGATTTTTTTTATAAATGACGGAGATGCAAATGTTTACGAACTTGTTGAAATTGACTAGTCGGGTAATGGCAAACAAGGTGGTCGCGATAACGGCTCTTGGAATGCTCGCTAGCTCTGCAGTGTATGCAGTGGGCGAACCTGAAAAGGAAGAGCTTAAATTTGGTTTTATTAAGTTAACCGATATGGCGCCACTCGCCATTGCCTATGAGAAAGGGTATTTCGAAGACGAAGGCTTATATGTCACGCTTGAACCGCAAGCAAATTGGAAAGTGTTACTTGACCGGGTAATTGACGGAGAACTTGACGGTGCACATATGTTAGCTGGCCAACCCTTAGGTGCCACAATTGGTTTTGGTACCAAGGCCGACATCATTACCGCTTTCAGTATGGATTTAAACGGTAATGCTATTACTGTATCGAATAAAGTTTGGAAAGAGATGAAAAAACATGTGCCACATAAAGATGGTAAACCTGTTCATCCAATTAAAGCTGATTCATTAAAACCTGTTATTGCTAAATATAAAGATGCAGGCAAGCCATTTAAAATGGGGATGGTATTCCCGGTATCAACACATAACTATGAATTACGTTACTGGTTAGCCGCTGGTGGTATTCACCCCGGTTACTATGCACCACACAAAGGTGATACCAGTGGTACGTTAAAAGCCGATGCATTGTTATCTGTAACGCCACCACCTCAAATGCCATCAACAATGGAAGCGGGAACGATTGATGGTTACTGTGTGGGTGAACCCTGGAATCAACAAGCCGTATTTAAAGGTATTGGTGTACCCGTTATAACAGATTATGAAATCTGGAAAGATAACCCGGAGAAAGTATTTGGTGTATCAAAAAAATGGGCTGAGAAAAATCCTAACACACACATTCGAGTTGTGAAGGCAATGATTCGTGCAGCAAAATGGTTAGACGATAAAGATAATGCTAACCGACCTGAAGCCGTAAAAATTCTAGCTAAAAGCCAATACGTCGGTGCGGACTATGATGTTATTGCGAATAGTATGACGGGTACTTTTGAATACGAAAAAGGTGATAAACGTGATGTGCCTGACTTCAATGTATTTTTCCGTTATAACGCAACCTATCCTTACTACAGTGATGCGGTTTGGTATTTAACGCAAATGCGTCGTTGGGGACAAATTGCAGATTATAAACCTGATAGTTGGTATATGGACATTGCTAAAAAAGTATACCGTCCGGACATCTATGCGAAAGCAGCTAAAGAACTGATTAAAGAAGGGAAACTGAAGGCGTCTGAATTCCCTAATTTTAAGACTGAAACCGGTTACCGTAAACCTCAAGCAGATTTTATCGATAATGTTGTGTATGACGGTAGTAAGCCAAATGCATACTTAAAGAAATTTAAAATTGGCTTAAAAGGCAAAACAAAAATGTAAAAAATAAATATTTTCGCCTGCGTGTCGAAGGACACGCAGGCGAATTTTAAAGTCGGATGATGGCTGCAGTTAATATAGGATCTTATTATAAAGATCTTAAGAGAGAATTATTATGAACACGAGAGTAGAGACAATGGCTGACAACCTAAGTGTATACCGAACAAATTTAGATAAAGTTAACTTAAAACTAAAGAGCATAAAGGATGTTAACTGGAAAAACGCAATATGGAGCGGACTAAGAGCATTATTTTTACCTGCAATAGCGATTTTAGTTTTTTTGACTTTATGGTCAGCCGTCGCTTCACAAATACAAACTTCACTAGGTCAGTTACCAGGGCCCAGCCAAGTTTTAGAACAAACATTTATCTTGCTAGATGAGCATAATGAAGAACGTGATAAGGAAGTCGCATTTTATGAACGTCAAGACAAGAGAAATATAAAAAAATTGGCAGCAAACCCAGATGCAAAAATAAAGGTACGTAATTACACAGGTAAACCAACCTTTATCGATCAAGTGGGTACCAGTGTTGTTACGGTTGCAACAGGGTTTATTCTTGCGTCACTTATCGCTATACCGATTGGTATATTCTGTGGTTTAAGTTCATCGGTTTATCAGGCACTTAATCCATTAATACAAACCTTTAAACCTGTGTCACCTCTCGCTTGGTTACCCATTGTAACGATGATAGTTAGTGCGGTTTATGTAAGTGATGATCCGGTTTTTTCAAAATCATTCGTCAATTCGGCGATTACCGTTATGTTGTGCAGTATGTGGCCGACCATTATCAATACAACGGTGGGAGTCAATTCCATCGATAATGATTTAATCAATGTTGGTCGGGTATTACGGCTGAACTGGTATACAAAGATAATTAAAATTGTACTACCTTCATCCGTCCCTATGATGTTTGCAGGTTTACGTGTTTCTTTAGGTATCGGTTGGATGGTATTGATTGCCGCTGAAATGCTAGCGCAAAATCCAGGCCTCGGTAAATTTGTTTGGGATGAATTTCAGAATGGTAGTTCGAATTCATTAGCTCGAATCATGGTAGCGGTATTTGCGATTGGTTTAATTGGTTTCTTGTTAGATCGTTTTATGTTGGTATTACAGCGTAGTGTGAGCTGGGATAAATCAGCGACTATTCGTTAATTATTAACGAATAGTGATAAAGAATTTAAAAGGTAAATTATTATGTCAAATGGTTTCTTAAATATTTCACAAGTTTCAATGGAGTTCCCAACACCAACCGGTAGCTTCAAAGCCTTAGAAAATGTTGACCTTAAAATTGATGAAGGGGAGTTTGTTTCATTAATTGGTCACTCAGGTTGTGGTAAGTCGACAGTATTAAACATTGTAGCTGGTTTGTACGAAGCAACGGAAGGTGGAGTTTTACTAGCAGATAAGGAAGTGAACGAACCCGGCCCTGATCGTGCAGTGGTTTTTCAAAATCATTCACTATTACCCTGGTTGTCAACTTATCAAAATGTAGAGCTTGCCGTAAAACAAATTTTTAAAGGTAAAAAGTCTAAGGCAGAGATGCATGAATGGATTGTACATAACTTAGAGTTGGTCCATATGGAGCACGCTATGGATAAGAAACCCTCTGAAATATCAGGTGGTATGAAACAACGAGTGGGTATTGCGCGAGCACTAGCAATGGAACCGAAAGTATTACTAATGGATGAACCTTTTGGTGCACTCGACGCGCTAACGCGTGCCCATATGCAAGATACCTTGATTGAGATTCAAGCAGATTTAAATAATACCGTTATTATGATTACACATGATGTGGATGAAGCGGTATTGCTTTCCGATCGTATTGTGATGATGACCAATGGACCTTCTGCGACGATTGGAGAAATACTTGATATTGACTTACCTCGTCCACGAGAACGTGTGACTTTGGCTGATGACCCTCAATATAACCATTTAAGAGCTGAAGTGCTTAAGTTCTTATACGAACGTCAACATCGCCCTGAAGAAAAAATTGCATAGTAAGAAATACCTATTTTATCCTCCTTAACGATAATATTCTCTATCGTGTTTAGCCACCTTGTTTCAAGGTGGTATTTTTTTATTCGAATTTATAACGTGGAGGAATAATCACAATACCTTTATCTGTTACTTGAAAGCGTTTTTTGTCTTCTTCTAAATTATGACCAATTGTTTCATTTCTTGGTATCACGTTATGTTTTTCGATAATGCAATCCTTAATTTTGGCGCCTGACTCGATCTTAACTTTTTCAAATACAATCGAGTTTTCAACAAAAGCTTCTGAACCAACATAAACACTTGGAAATAAAATAGATTGTTGCACACTTCCACCTTCTATAACGGTGCCACCGGCTAAGATTGAATTAATAAAAATACCTTCGTTTCCATATTTATCCGGTACAGTTCGTGCTGGCGGTGTTTGTTGTTGATAGGTGCGAATATGCCAATCAGTTTGGTAAATATCAATTGCAGGGGTTGGATTAAGTAAGTCCATGTTTGCTTTATAGAATGTATCAATGGAATCGATAGAAGCCCAGTAGTTATCGGGACTAACCCGTCCAGTATGCCCACCAAATTGATACGCGTTGATAGTAAGCTCTTTTAAACATTCGGTAACAAGAGTATGCGCTAAAGATGTGTCTAATCTTAAATTTTCTGCATGTGTCTTTAATTTTTCAATTAGCAATGTGCGATTGCAAATTAATACCCCCATCGAGAGAAAACCATCAGTTTCACAGCTAGTGGATAAAGCTGTAATTCTATTCGTATTAGTAAACGATACGCTTTGGCAATGATTTGATGTTAGAAATGAATTCGAGCAGGCAAGCGTCATATCGGCATTTGATTTTATATGACTTTCAAGCATGGCTGAATAGTCCATGCGATAAATATGGGAACCGTTTAATAAAATGACATACTCTGATTGTGCGCGTTCTAATAAGTAGAGTTGTTGTTCAATTAGATCATAATCTGTTACAGGGTCAGTTGCTGTAATGGCAAGCTGTGGTGGTACAATTGTAATATATTCGCTTAATTCGGGATTGAAAACGGACCATCCATCCCTTAAATGTTTTTGTAATGAGTAATGTTTTTGGTAGCTAAACACAAGAATATTTCTAATCCCTGAATGTAAGCAATTAGAAAGACTAAAATCGATTGCACGGTATTTCCCAGCAAAGGGAATAGCCGCAGTAACACGTTCAGAGGTGAGTGGGTTGAGGGATTCATTCCCTTCATGTGCAAAGAGTAGAGCTAAACAATTATTCATGATTATTCCTGATGGGTGAGTATGATTATACAATATTTTTCATTTAAATCAGAATGGCATCTTGATTTGATATTGATACAGGTCATTTAAATAATGTATAAAATAAAAAGACATTTAATATAAACAATATGGCTGAAATAATTTTCCATACTCGAATGGGATTACTTTGTATCAGTGGTACGTAATCATTATTAATCAATCGAGATTTTGGATTATTTAATGAAACTATAAATTCGGATAAGCGTGCAAAACGTTGCTCAGGATTTATGTTGACGGCTTTTTCTAATGCTTTATCAACCCAGACTGGAATTTCAGGATTGTATTGCTTTATAGAGATATAATTAACTTTAAACATGTTTTTTGCTGTGAGTTCTTTACCGTAGGGTAGATGTCCACTTAAGAGTTCATAAGCAATAACACCTAATGAAAAAATATCTGCACGATTGCTAGCTGCATTGCCTATATGATATTCAGGTGCTGTATAATTAATTGTACCGAGCAAGTTATTAAATTGTATGGGCGCGCTTATCTCATCAATACCTGCTATTTTAGTTGAACCAAAATCAATAATTTTAAGTGTACCGTTTTCATCAATAATAATATTTTCAGGTTTTAAATCTTGATGGATCATTTCAAGTCGATGGAAGGCGCGTAAACCACGAGATATTTGTTCTATAAAGTCACGCACCGTACTCAAATTGGCGAGAGGCTCGTCTTCCATCCATTGGCGTAATGTTCGGCCCTCAATATGTTCTGCGATATAATACAAGGCGGTACGTTTACGGCGAATTTCATGTACTTTCATTACATGTGAATTGGAAATACGACGCCCAGCCCATTCTTCATGCAAAAATAAACTAATATATTCTGCATCATCATCGAAATTAACCGATGGTGCTTTTAAAACAACATTCTCTTGTGAGTCGGTATCTTGTGCTAAATAAACTTCTGTTCGTTTGTTAGAAAATAAGTGACGTAATATTTTGTAACCATCCAGAATCATTCCGGGTTCAAGAATAGGCGGGAAGGGTAGTTCGGTTAATTTTTGATAAAATTCGTCTTCATTTTCGCCGGGTAGTCCGGTGATACGAATAATTTGGCAAGTAACATTGTCATTTGTTTTATTATTTATGGCTTCTTGCGCAATATTCTTTGCGGCAAGGTCTATGTTACTTTCGTTTTGTATTATTTCAACGATGCGCTTATCGTTAACAAACTCATGAATACCATCGGTAAGCATGACAAAGGTATCGCCAACTTCCAATGCAACACTACGATAATCTATATCGAGTCTTACATCAATGCCAACGGCTCTAGACAAAAGTGATTTATTTTCGTTTATTTGTACTCGGTGATCATGCGTAAGTTGTTTGTATTGATCACCCCGTAAACGGTATATCCGTGAATCACCAACATGAAAGATAAATGCGGTATTTGATTTTAAAACTATCGCACTCAAGGTTGTAACCATGCCTTTGTGTGATTGGTATTTGCGTTGGCCGTTACCATGTAGCCAATGATTAAGTGCTGAAATAATTTTTTGTGCGGAAGTTTGAACAGTCCAAGTTTCAGGCGTACTAAAATAGTCGTTTAGAAATCCTTGTACACAGGCTTGGCTCGCTTCTCGTCCAGCATCACTACCGCTCATGCCATCAGCAATGGCAATTGCTATTCCTTTAGTTTGTAATTGTTGCCCTTTGGCAACCTTTACACCACAAGCATCCTGGTTTTCTTTTTTGCCACCAGCTGAGCATTGTTGAGCGGATTCTATTGAGAGTGTCTGTTTCATTTTAATTTTATACATTTAAAAAAAGGCTATAGATAGTCAATCTATAGCCTTTGAGGTTACAACAAATGGACTTGTTTTGACATATAGAGCCGATAATTATTCAACCTCAATCATCTGTACGGTACCATCCGGTAAAATTTCTGCCATATGACCTTTAGGCTCTTCTAAAAATAAAGCGACAATAATAAGAGTAATTATTGCTGCAATACCAATAACGTAAAAGAAGGTAGATGAAGAAACGAATGATAATACAGTCAAGAATGTTACTGCACCAACATTACCATAAGCCCCTGTCATGCCAGCTACCTGACCTGTGAGTCGACGCTTAACTAGTGGCACGATAGAGAATACTGCACCTTCGCCCGCTTGAACAAAGAAAGAACATGCCATTGTCGCAACAACAGCCAACCATATTGGCCAAGTTGCAGTAATATTGCCTAATATAAAATAGCCTACTGCCAAACCAGCAATAAGAATGATTAATGTTTTTCTTCGGCCAAATTTATCACTTAGTAAACCACCACCGGGTCTAGCAACTAAATTCATAAAAGCAAAACCTGAAGCCAATAGCCCCGCTGTGGTTGCAGATACTTCAAATGTGTCCAAAAAGAATAGGGGTAACATTGATACAACCGCTAGTTCAGAACCAAAGGTAACAAAGTAAGCTAAGTTTAAAACAGCAACTTGTTTGAATTTGTATTTTTCAATTTCGGGTACGTCTTTCTTAAACACATGACCGTTAATTTGGTAAATACGAACTGTTTGAAAAATAAATATACCAATCAGTGTTACATAAATAAAAATACTTGTTAGATTACTCAACATACCTAAGTTTGATGGACTGAGCTTCCATGTTAATACGGCAAGCGCTGCATACATTGGAATATTCATAATGATGTATAAAAAGAAATCATTTTTACTGGTGACTTCCATTGCACCTGATTTTTTTGGTTTAAAGTAGGTTGAGCCTTTAGGCGTATCTGAAACGCTGAAGAAATAAATAGCTGAGTAGATAAGCGCAAGAACACCAGTTGATGCTACGGCATAACGCCAACCGTCTGCTCCACCAAAATATAGAGCAAGTGTTGGTAGTAGCATTGCGGCACCAGCAGAACCAAAGTTACCCCAACCACCATAAATACCTTCAGCAACCCCCACTTGTTTAGCTGGGAACCATTCACTTACTATACGAATACCAATAACAAAACCAGCGCCAACAAAACCTAGAAGAAAACGCATTAAAGCAAGTTGTTCATAACCTTGCGCCGATGCAAAGCCAAAGCAAAGAAAAGCACCTATTGCGAGTAATAACGAATACATTCTGCGTGGACCAAAATGGTCAACTAGCATACCAACAATAATCCTGGCAGGTATTGTAAGAGCGACATTTAGAATGAGAAGCGTTTTAATTTGTTGATCGGTCAGGCTGAGTGTTTCTCGCATAAACCCGATTAACGGCGCCATGTTGAACCAAATCATAAAACTTAAGAAAAAAGCAAACCAGCTCATGTGAAGGATGCGCATTCTTCCTGTGAATGACAATAAATTCATCTTGTTTGTCGCCGTTGACATCTTTTATTTCCTCGTTGAAATTTTATTTAATTAGCTAAGAGCAAGACCTGTGCCAATGGCTTAACACATTGATTTAAAAGAATATATTTAGATTTGCTGATATTTTTCGCACTATAACAGTGCTACAAATGTATAGAGATTTTACAGATCACTTTTTTAGTGCATTAGAGTAGCCTTATTAAGCATCTTCCATAGATTTTAGCTAATAGGGTGCATAAAGTTAGCCCGGGCACCAAAATAGTGCGGTTATTATTTCGGCGTCTCGTCATCTGACAGTATTTTGAAATATTTATCTATATTTATCAGTTGGTTACATTCTGTTTCAGTGTTTGCTAATGGATGGCATAGGCTTTGCAGTATTGAGAACTATTAAGAAGTTGTGAGTGTAATACTATGCACAAACTTTGACTCAAATATAAAATACTTAACGGAGTTCGAGCATGAAAGAAAAACTAGTCGTCATCGGTAACGGCATGGCAGGTATGCGTACTGTAGAAGAGCTATTGAAAATAGCGCCCGACACCTATGATATCTCGGTTTTTGGTGAAGAACCTTACGGTAACTACAATCGTATTATGCTTTCGCCTGTCTTAGCTGGCGATAAAACCATTGAAGAAATTATGTTAAACGACCTTCAATGGTATGACGACAATAATATCACCCTATATAAAGGTGTGAAGGCGAACGAGATAGACCGGAAAAAGCGCACGGTAACGGGTGATGATGGTAAAACAGTTTCTTATGATCGTTTATTGATTGCTACCGGTTCGACAGCTTTTATTATTCCACTTCCCGGTCATGATTTAGATGGTGTTATCGCATTTCGAGATATTGCTGACGTCGACACCATGTTGGAGACTGCTAAATCTAAAAAGAATGCAGTCGTCATTGGTGGTGGCTTACTTGGTTTAGAAGCGGCCAATGGTTTAATGGAGCAAGGTATGAATGTGAAAGTGGTTCACATTATGGATACCTTAATGGAACGTCAGCTTGATGAACCCGCAGCGAAAATGTTGCAAGTGAATTTAGAAGAACGTGGTCTTGAATTTTTAATGGGTGCGCAAACCGAATCCATTCAAGGTGATGGTAAAGTTGAAAAAGTATGTTTTAAAGATGGCACTGAAGTAGAGGCAGATATTGTTGTAATGGCCGTTGGTATTCGTCCTAACTTTGCATTAGCCGAACAAGTAGGTATTCACTGCGAACGCGGTATTGTTGTTAACGATACCATGCAAACATTTGACCCCGCGGTTTATTCGGTTGGTGAATGTGTGCAGCATCGTGGAGCAACGTATGGTTTAGTTGCGCCTTTATTTGAAATGGCAAAAGTCTGTGCCAATCATTTAGCCAAACACGGTATTGGTTTGTACGAAGGCACCATGACATCAACTAAACTAAAAGTAACCGGCATCGATCTATTCTCAGCGGGTGACATTAATGGTGATGAAACAACTGAAGATTTAGTGTTTAAAGATGAGTCTCGTGGTGTGTATCGAAAGGTTGTTGTTAAAGATAACATCGTACAAGGTGCGGTTATGTATGGTGATACCATCGATGGTAGTTGGTATTTCGACCTTATGCGAGATAAAACAGATATCGGTGATTTCCGTTCAACGATTTTATTTGGTCAAGCACATTTAGGTGACTCAGGTCATGGTGATGACAATAGAGTTGCAGCAATGGCCGACAGCGCAGAGATTTGTGGTTGTAATGGTATTTGCAAAGGCGACATCGTTACCGCAATTATGGATAAAAAATTATTTACCCTAGATGATGTGCGTGCACATACTAAAGCATCAAGTTCATGTGGTTCTTGTACGGGTTTAGTCGAAGCATTGATTGCACATACCGTTGGTGGCGACTACTCCGTTGCTCCACATTTAAAACCGATATGTGGTTGTACGGAACATTCGCATGATTCAGTTCGTGAACAAATTAAAAAACAACAACTTAAAACAATGCCTGCCGTGCGTGATGCATTGGGTTGGGATACACCGGATGGTTGTCCTAAATGTCGTATGGCATTGAATTATTATTTACTATGCCAATGGCCTACCGAATATAAAGATGATAGCCAATCACGCTTCATCAACGAACGTGCGCATGGCAATATTCAACACGATGGTACTTACTCGGTTATTCCTCGTATGTGGGGTGGTATGACCACACCACAAGAATTGCGTGCCGTTGCTGATGTTGCTGAAAAGTACAATGTAGAAACTGTGCATGTAACTGGTGGTCAACGAATTGGTTTATATGGTTTAAAGAAAGAAGATCTTCCTGATGTTTGGAAAGAGTTTACCGATGCAGGTATGGTTTCTGGTCATGCTTACGGTAAAGCTTTACGAACAGTGAAAACCTGTGTTGGTAAAGAGTGGTGTCGTTTTGGCACGCAAGATTCAACTGGCATTGGTATTAAACTAGAAGAGCTCAGTTGGGGGTCGTGGACGCCACATAAATTTAAAATGGCCGCATCAGGTTGCCCGCGTAACTGTGCGGAAGCAACCATAAAAGATTTTGGTGTTGTGTGTGTTGATTCAGGTTATGAATTACATGTTGGTGGTAATGGTGGTATTAAAGTTCGCGCAACTGATTTCCTATGTGCTGTTAAAACGGAAGAAGAAGTATTGGAATACGCTGCAGCCTACATGCAGTTTTATCGTGAAGACGCACACTATCTTGAACGGACTGCACCTTGGATTGAACGGGTTGGTTTACAACGTGTTAAAGATGAAATTGTTGAGAATGCAGAAAAACGTAAAGTCTATGCCGAACGTTTTTATGTTGCACAATCAGTTGCACAAGATGATCCTTGGAAAGAACGTGTTGATGGTGGCGAGAAACATGAATTCACACCACTAAAAGAAATTAGAGGGTAAGACTATGAGTGATTGGATTAAAGTGGGTACATTAAGTGATATCCCTAAACAAGGTGCGCGTGTTGTAAAAACAGATAAAGGTGATATTGCGGTTTTTCGTACCGATAGCGGCGACGTTTTTGCTGTTAAAGATGAATGCCCACATAAGAAAGGACAGTTATCGCAAGGCATTGTGTATGGAAATAAAGTCGCTTGCCCATTACATAACTGGATGATTAATTTAGATTCAGGTACTGCAGTTGCACCTGATGAAGGTTGTGCGGCAACGTTCCCGGTTAAAGTTGATGGTGAAAAGATATTTTTGTCAGTGGCTGCTAATGAAGGTTGTCCTAATATTTAAAAAGTATTAATGGTAAGAAAACAAAGTAACAAAGTTAAAAATAAAAGTAACAAAGCCGTCATTCCCGCGCAGGCGAGAATCTAGGATTAAGAGTGATTTCTTTGCGTTACGATATTTGTGTCATTTTAAAATAGATTTCTGCCTGCGCGGGAATGATGTTGTTAGTGAAATAATATTTAGAAGTGGAGTTTGTTAATGCTTTTTGGTCGTAACAAAAAAAATCCAATTAAAATTGCGGATAAAGGCGTAGTTGACTGGAAATACACCACCTGTGGTTATTGCTCTACAGGTTGCTCAATTGAAGTGGGCTTAGATGATAAAGGCGATGCAGTTGCAACACGTGGTGTTGCAAGTGCAGATGTAAATCGTGGCAAGCTTTGTTTAAAAGGTATCTTCGAACACGAGTTATTTAATATCCCTGGCCGTGGTGATAAACCTTTAATGCGTGATAATTTTTATGATGCCTTTGAACAAACAAACTGGGATACCGCGTTAGATAAAGTATCGAGCGAAATAAAACGCATTCAGGAACAATATGGTCGTGATTCGTTTGCCATCGTGTCAACAGGTCAAATCATGACAGAAGAGTTTTATACTCTTGGTAAATTGGCACGTGGTGTTATTGGTACCAATAACTACGATGGTAATACAACACTTTGCATGGCTTCAGCTGTGTCAGGTTACAAACGTTCTTTTGGATCTGATGGCCCGCCGGGTTGTTATGACGATTTTGAACATACCGACTGCTTATTGGCTTTTGGTTCTAACTTACCCGAACAACATCCCATTATTTATTGGCGATTAAAACAAGCTTTAGAAAAACGACAGTTCCCCGTGATTGTTGTTGACCCGCGGGTAACGATGTTTGCACAAATGGCTGATATCCATTTGCCGATTACACCGGGTACCGATCTTGTTTTACTAAATTCGTTAGCTTACGTTATTTTAGATGAAGGCTTAGAAGACCAAACGTATATAAAAGCAAATACCACTGGTTATGATGATTTTCTTGAAACAATTAAGTATTACGACCCTATTAGTGCATCGAAAATTTGTGGCATCGATGAAGATACTATTCGCAGTGTTGCTCGTACCTATGCAAAAGCAGGTTCCGCAATGTCGATTTGGACAATGGGTATTAATCAAAGCACCCATGGTTCTGATGGTGTCTGTGCGATAAATAATTTGAATCTGGTTACCGGCAATATTGGCAAAGAAGGTGGTACTAGTTTATCGATTACCGGTCAGTGTAATGCAATGGGGACACGCGAGTGGTCATCATGCTCAGGCTTACCGGGTTATCGCGCACTTGAAAATAAACAAGACCGCAAAGATATTGCAAAATTTTGGGGTATAGATGAAGACTTCTTGCCTGAAAAACGCGGGCTTTTTCAAACCGATATTTTCCCTGCTATAGAAACAGGGCAAATAAAAGGGATGTGGATAATTGCAACGAATCCAATGACCTCGATGGCAAATACTGCACGTATAAGAAAAATACTAGAGAAGCTGGATTTCTTAGTGGTGCAAGATGCTTATCAAGACTGTGAATCGAATCAATACGCCAATGTTTATTTACCAGCCGGTGTTTGGGCTGAAAAAGAAGGTTGTTTTACCAATACCGAACGACGCGTCAATTTAATTCGTAATGTGATTAAACCCTATGGTGATTCAAAACCTGATCTCTGGATATTCAATCAAATCGCTAAACGATTTACACAAAGTAAAAAAATGAAATTTCCAGAAAGTTCAGAGGATGTATTTGATGAACTTCGTCAGCTTTCAAAAGGTCGCATGTTAGATTATTCTGGCATGAGCTACGATAAGATTGAAGAACAAAAAGGTATTCAATGGCCATGTACGAAAGGTGATGAGTCAGGAAATGCACGTTTATACACCGATGGAAAGTTTCAATATGCTGACGGTAAAGCAAAACTACTAGCATTACCCTTTGTTGAAAATAATGAAGTACCTGACGATGAATATCCTTTTTGGATGAACTCAGGTCGTGTTGTCGAGCATTTCCATACCCGAACGCGTACCGGTAAGGTTGGTAATATAAATAAGTTTAGCCCAACACCTTATATGGAAATGAATCCAGATTCAGCAAAAGAATTGGGTATTACTCACGGCGGTTATGCTCGTTTAACCTCTCGACGTGGTGATGGCGTTGTTATGGTACAACTCACTCAGCGTGTACCACCGAATATGGTTTTTATACCTTTTCATTTTCATGAATGCGCAAACCGTTTATCACTGGGTTTACTTGATCCTTATTCACGTCAGCCGGCATTTAAACAATGTGCAGTAAAGATTGAGGCCGTTGCAGATCAACAAGCGGCTGCCATTCGTAATAAAGAAGCTCGTGCATATTAATTTAGGATAGAAATAGATGTTTAAAGTACGTAAAGATGAACCCGACTATGCTTATTTGCCTGATGCTAAAGCACCAGCGACGAATCAGTACGGTAAAAAAATTGATCTATCGATTGAGCATAACGAGTTAACGGGTAAGAGCCTAAATATTAATGGTGATAGTGGCATCAGTGATAACCCGGATCGTTACAAGCAACACGGTTTTTATTTTAATGCGGATAACTGTATTTCATGTCATGCTTGTGAATCAGCTTGTAGTGAGAAAAATGATTTGCCACCTTATCTTGCATACCGTGCAGTGGGTTATGTTGAAGGTGGAACCTACCCGAGTTACACACGCTTAAATATTTCTATGGCATGTAATCATTGTGATGACCCTGTTTGTTTAAAGGGTTGTCCTACGCGGGCTTATACAAAATTTGCAGAGTACGGTGCAGTCCTTCAAGATCCTGATATTTGTTTTGGTTGTGGTTATTGCACCTGGGTATGTCCTTATAATGCGCCACAATTGGATACTGAAAAAGGTCATGTGCACAAATGTAATATGTGTGTCGATCGTTTAGAAGTTGGCTTGAAACCCGCGTGTTCTTCTGCTTGTTTAGCTGGAGCACTTGATTTTGGTGTTATTGAAACAACACCTGAAAATCGTGATCAATTAAAGACATCGATCCCCGGTTTTCCAACAACCGATATTACTAAGCCTAATATAAGGTTCCAACAAACGAAAACTCTACCTAATGATATGTCTCGAACGGATTCAACGGCATTAAAGTATCATCGAAATGATGAAACAGGTGAGTATGAACCGATGGTTGATGAGCAACGTAAATCGACGGCAACGTCATGGAACTTAAAAAAACTACTTACTTCACATGAAAATGCACATATTGCTTTTACCCTCAGTACGCAAACCGTTATTGGTTCTTTCTTTATTTTTTTGTTTGCACAATATTTTGGTGTTAATACTAGCTATATTAGTTTTGAAGCCAATATGTCAAATAGCTACGTACCAATGATGGGGGTTATGTTGGTATTGCTTAGCTTTGGTATGGCTAAATTGAACTTACACTTGGGCAAACCACAACGATTTTATCGAGGCTTTTATAATTGGACGTTATCACCCGTTAGTCGCGAGATTGCCGGCGTGTCATTGTTTTTTGTAGGCATTTCTGGATACACACTATTTGCTTATTTTGATAATGGTTTCGCAAATGCACTAGCTGGTTTATCAGCTATTGTTGCGGTAGTGGGTGGTGTCGGAGGTTTGTATTATATGTATAAACTCTATCGTATACCGGCAAGACCTTATTGGAACCACTGGCAGACAGCGAGTAGTTTTATTGGTAATACTTTATCCATTGGTGGGTTACTTATTATTTTAGTTACAAGCCTTTCACATGGTTTAGAGGTAACGACTGAAACATTGCAAATCACATCTCAATTAATACTTGCAGGGTTAGTGCTTGAATCGATTGGTTTAATTTTTCATGCGCGAGATATGAAAAGAAGTCACAGTGAAGGAGCAGTATCGCACTATGAGCAAACAACAACCTTTGGAAAATCGTATATTTTCAGAAATGTATTATTATTAATTAATATTTTATTGGTTGGGTTTATCACCGTTTATGGATTAAGTGGAGTTACTGGTGTGATTTTAGGTGTATTTTTAAGCTTGTCTATTTTAACCAGCGCTATTTTCGGTCGAGCACTATTTTATGTCTTAGTTATTCCAACGACTATGCCGGGTGCATTCTTCTGGCGTAATAAAGGTTTTGAAGATCACGCACGAGAAACAGGTTTAGCTGATATGCCGCAAACGGGTGTTTTACCAAACCACTAAGTTTAAATATTAAAGAGAGTTATTCTGTATCCCAATATATAAATCAGAACCATTCTGGTTGATGATAAAGAAGTTAGAACCTGTAGTGAAGGTTATATTGTCATTCAAGATGAATGGAGTAAAGGCTTTACAAATGCACAAGCAGAAGTTGAAGGTTTGACTTTAACGGACGAGCATTGGGATGTGGATCGGTTTTTACGCGATTATTATGAAAAACACCGAGTACAATGTGAAGTGGGTCAAATGGTTAAACACTTCAAAGATACTTGTGGTAAAGAGCTTGGCAATAGTAATTATTTACATAAAATATTTCCTCGTGGTGGGGCACTAAATCAAGGTAACCGTTTAGTGGGTTTTTGCGAACTAAGGGAGAACACTAGAATATCTTTCAGTTTTCCTAATCGCTCATGTTAAAGTAGCTCCTATTTTCTTTTGTAACGGTTTTGAGTGAATGTCTTTAGAAGTTAAAACTACCTGTCCCTATTGCGGTGTTGGTTGTGGTGTTATCTCCACGATCGATGATGCAGGCTCCGTGTCAGTAAAGGGTGATCCCGATCATCCTTCTAATTACTCACGTCTCTGCTCTAAAGGTGCGGCACTAGCTGATACCATTGGTATGGATGGTCGCGTGCTTTATCCTGAAGTTGAGGGTATTGAGTACAGTTGGCAACATGCCCTCGGTTACACTGCACGTAAATTAAATTCGATTATTGATGAGCATGGTGCTGATTCGGTTGCCTTTTACGTCTCAGGACAATTGATGACGGAAGACTATTACGTTGCCAATAAATTAATGAAAGGTTTTATTGGTTCTGCAAATATCGATACTAATTCTCGTTTGTGTATGGCTTCAGCGGTTGCTGGATATAAACGTGCTTTTGGTTCCGATACCGTACCCTGTAGTTACGAAGATTTAGAGCGAGCAAAATTAATTGTTTTAACAGGCTCTAATACTGCCTGGTGCCATCCTGTTTTATATCAGCGTATTGTTAAAGCGAAAAAAGATAACCCCGATCTTATGGTTGTTGTTATCGACCCACGAACAACAGCAACGTGTGATGTCGCGGATATTTATCTTGCCATTCAATCGGGTACCGATCATATTTTATTTAATGGTTTATTAAATTACTTATCTGAACATGAGGAAGTTAATAATTTATTTGTTTCTCAGTTTACTGAAGGTGTAGATACCTGTTTAAACGAAGCAAAGGCATCAGTTTCTGATATAAGTACTGTTGCAGATAGGTGTGGTTTAAACGTTAAAGAAATTGAAAAATTTTATAAATTATTTTCACGTACTGAACGGGTTGTCAGTGTTTTTTCCCAAGGTATTAATCAATGGTCGTATGGGACAGATAATGCGAATGCAATTATTAATTGCCACTTATTAACCGGCCGCATTGGTCGGCCTGGCATGGGGCCTTTTTCTATTACGGGGCAACCGAATGCAATGGGCGGGCGAGAGGTCGGTGGCTTAGCGAATCAACTTGCTGCCCATATGGCGATTGAAAATAAAAATCACCGCGATTTAGTTCAAGAATTTTGGGGGTCACCTACTATTGTTGAGCAGCAAGGATTAAAAGCCGTTGATCTATTTAATGCAGTTGATTCAGGAAAAATTAAAGCTATATGGATTATGGCAACGAATCCAGCAGTAAGTATGCCGGATTCTCATTTTATACGTGAAGCATTAAAAAAATGTGAGTTTGTTATTGTCTCAGATTGCATGCGAGATACGGATACAACCCAATATGCCAATGTTTTATTCCCTGCTCAAACTTGGGGTGAACGTGATGGTACAGTGACAAATAGTGAACGACGTATTTCTCGACAGCGCGCATTTCTTCCTACTCCGGGACAGGCCAGACCCGATTGGTGGATAGTGTCGAAAGTTGCACAGCAAATGGGGTTTGAGGAAGCCTTTAACTATGAAAGACCATATGAAATATTTAAAGAACACGCAGCATTATCGACTTATAAAAATGCTGAATATCCACGAGATTTTGATATAAGCGCATATGCGAATATAGATGAGCCTAAATATGAAGCAATGCAACCACTGCAATGGCCTATTACTAAAGACAAGCCGAATGGTACTGAGCGAATGTTTAGTGATGGTAAATTTTTTACAGCATCGACTAAAGCTCAGTTTATAACTGTGCAGAACCATCAACCTGTTGATGTTAAATCAGAAAATTACCCATTAATACTCAATACCGGTCGCGTTCGCGATCAATGGCATACCATGACGCGTACAGGAAAATCCTCGCGTTTAGCTGGACATATACAAGAAAGTTTCGTTTCAATTAATTTTAACGATGCAAAAAAATATGGTATTAATAAAAATAGTTTAGTGAGTGTAACGAGTAAAAAAGGTCAAGTGCTTGTTCGAGCTGATGTCTGTGAAACACAGCAGGAAGGAAACGTTTTCATTTCAATACACTGGAATGATCAATTTTCCAGTAGCAGTGTGGTCGGTAAATTAATCGATGCTGTCGTTGATCCAATATCAGGGCAACCCGAATTTAAACACACGGCTGTAAAAATTGAAGAGAAAAAAGCAGCTTGGTATGGGTTTATCCTCTCACGGCGAAAGTTGAAAATTTCGCATGCAAATTATTGGTCTGTCTCAAAAGGAAAGGGAATGTGGCGTTATGAAGTCGCGGGTGATGAAGCCGCTGGAGATTGGGCTAACTGTGCACGGCAATTACTTTGTCAAAATGCAAAAGATGTTGAGTGGGTTGAATATTTGGATGAAGCGCAGGGCCGTTATCGAGGTGCACGTATTGAAAATGGTCATTTAGAAAGCTGTATTTTTATTGGACCAGACCAAGACTTACCTGAACGTGACTGGCTTGCACAACTGTTATCTAATGAATCACTTAAAGACGATGAAAGGATAAGTTTACTCATAGGAAAACCAAACTCCGGTAAACATGATATTGGAAAAATTATCTGTTCTTGCTTTAGTGTTGGTTTAAACACCTTAACGGATGCCATTCAGACACAAAAATTAACCAATGTTGATGCAATAGGAGCTGCTTTAAAAGCAGGAACGAATTGTGGCTCGTGTATACCTGAGCTCAAACGCTTACTTAGTGAAGTGAATTCAAATTAATTATTCAGCAAGTTGTTATTTTATTGCTGTTAAGCTGTAATGTATCTTTCTTTGTAAGGAAATCCCTACAACAATTTAATCAAGGTCCTACAAGACACTACAAAGAAACTCATGTATCATCGCGATCCTTTTGTAGTATCTATATATAGGATTTTAATGAAAGTTTTTAATTGTAAAGTTTTAACAATATCAATGATTTGGCTTGTGACCTGTGCAGTCGTTTTTTCGATACCTGTTGCAAATAATACGAGCTCAATTTTATCAAATCAGCAATCATCACCATCTAAACCGATAGTCTTAGTGGTTGCGGCCAATAACAATAAATAATGAACGCGGTTTTAAGTATTAACCGCTTTAATGAACAAGGGCAAATTCCACTTCGCTCTGAACGGTTTTACCAAGAGAGCAGCCAGTGGTTTTTTTCCATTCGCTCCAATCTAGATTTAGGTCCATACCCGACATTTGAAGAGGCTCGCCTCGCCCTCATTGTTTATATTAAAGAATCATTACAGCACCTAAATGGTCAATAAAATCATATGGTTACTTATATCCAGCCGCTTTAGAATACCCGGAAAAGATTAAAGTTTGCTTGTAACTAGCCGTTAAAGCTTTAAGTTATTAATCTCTTACGGTAAGCGGCTCTTGTTGAACAAAGTAAATGTAGTTTCTAGCGCTGTTGGTTTTTTATTGCTGGCTAGTCTTGGGGTAATCTTTCTTGAATTTTCCCCTATTTTCAGTATGCAACTTGAAAGCCGAGTGTTTCTGGAAATTAGTATTGCTTTGACAGCTATTTTCCTTTTTAAACAAACTGGTAAAAGCCCTACTAAAAACATACCTCACGATTTATCTACAAATGATGCCGATGTACAAACGTCATTACGCGCATTACTCACTGATATCGATGAAGCATACTCCGCCGAAATGCACAGAATAAAAGCGGATGTTGAGCGAGTCAAAGGCATTTTACTCGAAGCGGTGTCTAATTTAACCGATGGATTTTCTTCCATGAATAACCTGGTTCAGCGCGAAGATGAGATGGTTCAGGCGATTGTTGCTCGTTCGCGTAGTAATGAAGATACCGATGACAGTATTAATATCAATAAGTTTGCTGTAATGACGGAAGATATTATGGCTAACTTTATAACCGTTTTAATGTCAGTCAGTACACAAAGTCTGGAAACAGCGCATAATTTAGATGAAATGCAGGAACAGTTAGACGGTATCTTTAGTTTACTTACTGAGTCTAAAACGATTGCTGATCAAACAAATCTACTCGCACTTAATGCAGCGATTGAAGCGGCCAGAGCGGGTGAAGCCGGACGCGGTTTTGCTGTTGTTGCCGATGAAGTTCGCAGTTTATCAACCCGTGCTGCAAGTTTTAATGACCAAATTGCCGAAAAAGTTCATATGGCTAAATCCGCTATCGATCTTGTTAATTCTACCGTTAACGAGATGGCATCAAGTGATACGAGTTCGAGTATCGAATCTCAGGAAAAAATTAAAAAAGCTTTAATAGCCATTGCCAATATGGATACATTTTTCACAAGAACCATATCAGACGTTTCAGATGTAACAACGGATATTGAACGGGTTATTGGTGAAACCGTTAGGATATTACAATTTGAAGATATTACCTCACAAGTATTATCTGAAGCGGCAGAACGCAGCACTCGCGTAAGCAATATCACCAACGAAATTCATCATGCGGTATTGCAAGAATTTTCTAACAATAGTACCTCTGTTATTGAATATATAGATGAGATAAGAGCTGGTGTTAATCGTATACGTGAAACATGGCAAGATAAACATACATCGGTTTCTACTGCAGAAAACTTAGATGAACGAGAAGTGGATTTATTTTAGATTATTAAATAATTAGTAATTGTCTAATTAATGTTTAACTACAAGGAGATGCACAATGGGTATTACAACATCAGCAACTGATGACGGAAAATCAGTAACAATTAAAGTCGATGGACGATTTGATTTTTCTGTACATAAAGATTTTCGAAATGCTTATAAAGATTATGATGGTACAAAAAATTACCGTGTTAATTTAAGTAGTACTGAGTACCTCGATAGTTCGGCTTTAGGTATGTTGCTACTTTTAAAAAAACATGCGAATAGCAATGTCATTATCGAAAAACCTAATGAAGAAGTGAATCGCGTACTTACCATTGCGAACTTTGATAAAGTTTTTAAAATTGAATAATTTCATTATATTATATGTGTAACAATTCAATTTTTTTAGAGGCATATTTTTGATAAGTACAGCAGAACAATTATCAATCAATGAGCCAATAGCTAAAGGTAAAGCGCTCGTCGTCGATGATGAACCGACTAACCGTTTAATATTAAAGGCTCACCTTTCGAAAAATGGTTATGACATAATTCTAGCTGTTAATGGCATTGAGGCGATTGAGAAATTTAAGGAAGAGTCACCTGATATTATTTTTATGGATGTCATGATGCCTGAAATGGATGGCTATGAGGCGACTAAACAAATAAAAGTATTATGTGGTGAGCATTTTGTACCGGTTATATTTTTAACTGCAATAACAAATGAAACTGAACTTGCTCAATGTGTTGAAGCGGGTGGTGATGACTTTCTTACTAAACCATTTAGCCCAACTTTATTAAAAGCCAAAGTTGAGGCTTTAGAACGCGTAAGAGATTTACACCGTGAAGTTAAACAACATCACGAACAAATTTTACGTGATGAAGAAGTTGCTGAAGAATTATTTACTAAAGTTGTAATGGCCGAAAATATTGAGCTAGATAAACTAAATGTAATGTTAAGACCAGCGGTTACCTTTAGTGGTGATATATTAATGAGTGCACGCAGTCCATCTGGAGAGTTATATATTTTACTTGGTGATTTTACTGGACATGGATTAATTGCATCTATAGGTGCACTACCTACCTCTGAAGTTTTTCGTGGCATGACAAAAAAAGGTTTTGCTCTTAGTAGTATTTTAAAAGAATTGAACCGTAAATTATATCATTTATTGCCTGGAGATAAATTTTTAGCATTAGGCGCCATTAGTATTGCAAAAGATGTTCAATCAGCAAAAATATGGAATGGAGGCATACCAAGTATTGTTCACTTGAATGCCTCACGTAAAATTATCAAACGTTTTCCCGCAGAGCACTTGGCATTAGGTATTTTGGAAGAAATAGATAACGAAAAAATGCTACGGGTTGATTTGTCTGATGGCGATACTCTTGTAATGTATACCGATGGTGTTATTGAAGCGACTGACCCACAAAAAAACATGTTTGGGGAAGAACGGTTTGAGAATCATCTTACTAATTCTAAAACAGCAGATATGTTAATTAATGTAGAAAAAGATCTTATAGGTTTTACCGAAGGTTATGCACAAGATGATGATATAAGTATGGTTGTTATTCCTTGTACTCAACAATTAGCTATCGTAGATAATAACGATACTTTTGTTGATACCGATAATATTGAATGTAACATCATCGATTTTTCAGAGAATGATGATGGAAATGTTAATTTAGAATGGCAATGGGAATTTAGTGTTTACGCTGCAAGCTTGAGTAAAATTGATCCTGTACCTGTATTGCTTAGCCAAATACAAGAGTTAGAAGATATAAAAAATCATAGACAAAATTTATTCTTAATCTTATCTGAATTATTTAATAACGCACTAGACCATGGTATTTTACACCTTGATTCAAAAATGAAATCTGACCCAGATGGTTTTTCTGAATATATCGAAAGACGTGAACAGGGATTAGAAAGGTTAACAGATGAAAGTATTATCATAACGATTGAAAAGCTTGAAATTTATAAAACAAAATATTTAAAAATCAGAATTAAAGATTCAGGTGAAGGTTTTGATATGAATAAAGATATTCAAGAGCTTGCTGTAAATGAAAAATTATCTGGCAGAGGCGTTAAGCTTGTGAAGGAGCTTTGCCTCAATGTTGAATATAAAGGTAAAGGCAATGATGTTGAAGTTGTGTATCAATTCTAGTTTTATAAATTCATGTCATCTATAAAAAAAATACTTATTGCCGATGATGATAACTTTATGCTTTTGTCCTTAAAAACAGTTCTCGAAAAAGAAGACTACGTTGTAATTACCTCGACTGACGGTATTGAAGCCATAGCAGCTTTTAAAGAACATCAGCCTGATTGTGTTTTGCTTGATGGTTTAATGCCAAACTTAGATGGTTTCAGTGCTTGTAATGAAATACGTGCAACGGCACAAGGTAGGGGAATACCTATTTTAATTGTATCGGGTTTAACGAAAGAGGAAATTCGAACGCAGTATCCCAATACCAAAGCAACAGGATATCTTCCAAAGCCTATCGATTGGTTAAAGCTCTTAAAGAAGATATCAAAACTCTAGTTTTCTTGTTCGGGCAATACTCACGATCTATACCCCTGTGTAAAACCACATTGTGCTTATTGACAATGAGAATGATTCGCATTAGTATTTAATTATATGTTAATTATTTGAGAATGAGTCATGCAAGTTAGAGCCTTCATTTTGTTTTCTCTATTTGTAACAATAAGTTATGGTTGTTCTAGAGATAATACAGTCTTGTTGGATAAAGATGGGCTTACAGCCCAACAAGCCCTCGGTAAACGATTGTTTTTCGATACCCGGTTATCTGAACCTGAAGGTCAGGCGTGTGCGAGTTGCCATAATCCTGAAGCGGCCTTTTCTCTGCCTCAACAAACGCCTCATATGCCTGTTTCGGCAGGTGCACATTCGCAACGATTTGGTAATCGAAATACACCGACAATCCAATATGTTGCTTACATACCAGCACTGACTTATGACAAGAAAGAAGAAGTATATGTAGGTGGGCTATTTTTAGACGGCCGTAAAAATAGTTTAGAATCTCAGGCGAGTGGTCCTGTTCTTAATCCTGTCGAAATGGCAGTGTCTACTCCTCAGGTACTGCGGCAGAAACTACTCTCTGCCGATTATGAGAAAGATTTCCAAAAGCTCTTTGGAGACAATGCATTAGTAAACAATGAAAACACTATTTCGCAATTTAGCTTAGTATTGGCAGCCTATCAACGTAGTAAAGAGCTCAATCCTTTTAGCTCAAAATATGATGCCTACTTAAATGGAAAAGTAAAATTAACTAAGCAAGAGTTACGAGGTTTAGAACTTTATGAGGCTGAAGATAAAGGTAATTGTGCTGCATGTCATCCAAGCAAAGTTAGCGAAAATAAACAGCCACCGTTATTTACCGATTTTACGTATGATAATTTAGGTGTGCCAGCTAATCCTAAAAATCCATTTTATACTCAATCCAAACGATTTAACCCTGACGGCAAAGATTATATTGATCTTGGCTTGGGTAGTGTCTTAAACGAAGATATGCAAAATGGCAAATTTAGGGTGCCCACATTGCGGAATATTGCTAAAACAGCTCCGTTTATGCATAACGGTGTTTTTGAAACCTTAGAAGAGGTTATGGACTTTTATAATACGCGCGATACTAAAAAATGGGCTAAGCCTGAAGTGGAGTTAAATAAAAATACCGATGAACTCGGCGATTTAAAACTAACAGAGCAAGAAGTTGAAGATATTATTGTGTTTTTAAATACTTTAACCGATGGCTATATTTTTCAATAAATTATTTTTTATCTAAAGCTGAATTTGTAAAAATAATATCATCTAGGCCATATTTCATAAAGGTACGAATGTTTGCATGATCCTTTCCGCTTGGGTTTTGTAAAACATCTTCTCGATAGTATTTCCCAAAACACGCGAGGGTTTGATCTTTTGTTAAACTATTTAATTTAGCAAAAGAAAATATTTTGCAAGAACCTTCGTTGGTTCCACTTTCATTAGTTATTAAATTCTCAGCTTGACCATTTGTAAACGTAGAAGGTGAATAGTTGTATTCATTACTTATTGTTTCCATAACATCGTTGAAATCAATCTTATCAGGCTGATCGTGTAGGTTCTTTAGTAATTCATCTAGCGTCATTTTTTTGTCCGAATGTTATTGAAAATTAATCTTATGAGGAGCAGCTTACGCTAACTTTACTCGCCCAATCAGGTGGTAGACCAGCATACTGTTCCATGTCTGGATGTTCATTAAATGGATTGTGTAATACGGCTATAAGTTTTTCTATCTCAGTATAATCCTGTTCACGCTCTGCTTTATCAATAGCTATTTGAGCAATATAGTTACGTAAAATATACTTTGGATTAATCATTCGCATTTTTTCATGTTGTTCTTCAATATTTAATTCTAAGACATCGAAGTGGTCGGTGTAAGATTTTAACCAAGTATCGAACTTATTTCTATCTAAAAACATATCACGCAGTTCAACTGTATTATTAATGTTACTCAAACGCCTGAAGAAAAGAGTGTAATCGACAGTAGACTTTTGCATCTGGTTAAGTAACTCATCTAATAAAGTACTTATAATAGAATCTGTTTTGTTGAAACCTAATTTTTTTGTCATGAGATTATTATAGTGATTTGTATACAAATTTTGATAACCATTAAGTGCTGCTTGGGCTGATTCAACATCCATTAACGGTAGTAATGCTTGCGCTAAACAACTTAAATTAAATAAACCTATTTTCGGTTGGTTTTCAAAAGAGTAACGACCTTCATGGTCGGAATGGTTGCATACAAATTTTGGATTGTATTCATCTAAAAATCCGAATGGGCCATAGTCAATGGTTAAACCTAGAATAGACATGTTATCGGTATTCATTACGCCATGTGAAAAGCCAACTGATTGCCATTGTGCTATTAATGTTGCTGTTTTTTTAACAACGGATTTAAGTAAATCAATATACGGTGTGGCAGAATTTAATAAGTGAGGATAATGATGTTCGATAACATAATCTGCAAGTGTTTTTATATTAGCTAATTGACCACGATAAAAGAAAATTTCGAATGAGCCAAATCGTATATGAGATGGTGCAAGTCGAGTTACAACGGCTGCAGTTTCAATTTGTTCACGATAGACTTCATCGTTATTACCGACTAAACACAGAGCACGAGTTGTTGGTATACCAAGGCCATGCATAGCTTCGCTACATAGATATTCTCTTATGCTTGAGCGTAAAACAGCTCGACCATCAGCACGTCGAGAATAGGGCGTCATACCACTGCCTTTAAGTTGTATTTCCCATTTTTCGCCTTGCGCGTTTGTGGTTTCTGCCAACATAATTGCACGGCCATCACCTAGCTGGTCAACATAGTGACCAAATTGATGGCCTGAATAAAGCATTGCTAATGGAGCAGAATTAGTTGGAAGTGTTTGTCCGCTAAATATTTCAACGAAGTTATTATTATTTATTTCTTCAGGATCGAGGTCAAGTAACTTGGCTGCTTCAACGTTAAAATGGATTAAGTAACTTTTAGAATCGAAAGGCGTTGGATTGACACGTGAAAAAAATTCTTCTCCAAGTTTAGAGAAACTATTGCTAAAGGAAATATTGTTTAATATGTGTTTCATTAAAATACACGGAAAATATAAAGTTGTATTTTAATGTCTATTAGAAATGAAAGCTATATCGATAAAACAGTAGATTGGTAGGGGTACTGCTTTTTCTGCTTAAACGTATTGTCCAGCGCACCAACCAGAAGACCAAGCCCATTGAAAATTATAACCGCCAAGCCAACCCGTAACATCAACAACCTCTCCTATAAAATATAAGCCAGGCGTACTATTTGTTTGCATTGTTTTTGACGAAAGTTCATTACAGTCTACACCACCCAATGTAACTTCTGCTGTTCGATAACCTTCGGTGCCGTTAGGTTTTATCGTCCAGTTGTGTAATTGAGATACAACGCTATTAATCTGAGATTTAGATAAGGCGATTAATTTTGTATCTAAAATGGATGCGTCAATGAAGATGTTAATTAAACGTTTTGGTAAATATTGACTTAATAATGTTTTAACAATTTGTTGAGGATGCGTTTTACAGGCATCTAGAATAATAGTTTCTACATTTTCATCGGGTAGCAGATTAATGTAAATATTCTTGGAGGGCGTCCAGTACGATGATATTTGTAATATCGCTGGGCCACTTAAGCCTCGATGCGTAAATAAAATATTTTCTTTAAATTCAGTACTATCAACCTTAACAATACTGCTAACGGCAATACCTGAAAGACTTTCTAATCGATTTTTATCTTCTAGCTGTAAAGTAACAGGAACGAGGCCGGCATTAGTAGCAATAATATTTAGTTTGTATTGAGTTGCGATTTTATAACCTAGTGGTGTTGCTCCCATTTTAGGTATTGATAGCCCACCAGTGGCAATGACAAGTGATTCACAATGGTATAAGTCGTTGGTAGTTTCGAGTTTATAGCCTGTATTACTAGGAGATACTTTTTTTATCGTGGTGTTTAACTCTATTGTTACCTTTGCCTTATCTGCATCATTCAAAAGCATATTCAATATATCTTTTGAGCTTTTGTCGCAGAATAATTGCCCATGCTCTCGTTCGTGGTAGGGGATATTACTTTTTTGCACTTGGTCAATAAAGTCCCACTGCGTATATCGACTTAATGCGGATTTACAGAAATGAGGATTGGCAGAAATATAGTTTTCAGCCTCTATGCTTAAATTGGTGAAGTTACAACGGCCTCCACCAGACATGAGTATTTTTTTCCCTACTTTATTGGCGTGATCGAGTATTGTAACCTGTCGACCTCGTTTACCAGCTTCAATAGCACACATTAAGCCTGCGGCACCGGCACCTATTACGATTACATCTGTCTCTATCATGTTAAATATTCTACTGTATTTTTGATATGAGAACCTAGCTTAAATGCGAGTTCATTTGCTTCCAATATCAACGTATAATACCGCTTATGAGCCCCTCTGAATTCATTATATTATTTGTCCTTATTGCTGGTATTTTATATTGGATAGATACGATTTTTGCCAAAGAAATAGCCTGTAAGCACGGTAAAGATCGATGCAAAGAATTGGGTGTTACTTTTTTAGATGCCACGGTCGAAATAACTAAAACACGCTTAAAGCGAAACCCGAAAGGAACTGTTAAGTTTAAACGTGATTATAGTTTTGAGTTTAGTAGTGATGGTATTAAACGTTATCAGGGAACTATTACCATGTTAGGAAAAGTCTTAATTGATTTGCATATGTCGGCCTATCCTGAAAATATAACAAGACCATCTTATGTAGAAGAAGATGTAAAACCTGATGTAAATTCTAATGTGAATTCCAGGGCCACTTATGGTTCAACAGTCGTTGATATAACTGATGCGCCAAAAAAACCAACGGTAAAAAATAAATTACCCACAGGCTTTAAATAATAACGATTATAAAGGAATAAGATTATGCCAAAAGCAACAGAGTTAAAACGTGGCTTAATTGTCGATATTAATGGTGTGCCACATGCTGTTAAAAAAGTAGATGCGAAGAGTCCATCAGCACGTGGTGCGGCCACCTTATATAAAATTCGATTTACCAATTTAAAAACAGGGCAAAAATTAGATGAGTCTTATAAAGGTGATGATCTTTTAAAAGAAATTGATTGTACCCGTGCACCTGTTCAGTACTCATATATGGATGGTGAGTCTTATGTATTTATGAACATGGAAGATTATAGTCAGTACATGCTCAATCCTGAAGAACTCGAAGGTCAGACTGAATATTTATTTGAAGGTTTAGAAGGCATTACTGCTTTATTAGTCGATGGTGAAATTTTGGGTGTTGAGTTACCGCAATATGTTAGTTTACAAGTAACCGAAACGGCTCCTGGCATAAAAGGGGCGTCTGCATCTGCGCGTACAAAACCTGCGACATTATCAACAGGTATTGAAGTTCAAGTGCCAGAGTATTTAGAGAATGGAGAAGTCATTAAAGTGAGCACGGAGACAGGTAAGTTTATGTCACGTGCTTAAGTGATTGTAATATTACGAGTGCTCAGAAGCTGCTGTCTGCAAAATTCATTTTTCTCGCAATGGTTTAAATAAGTATTCCAAACCATTGACTTTAATTTCGTAAGTAATGGCCATCATTATCCCTAACTCGCCATTGGGGAATCCTTTATTAGCAAACCAAACTACATAAGGTTCGGGTAAGTCGATTAATAGTAATCCTTTGTATTTACCAAAAGGCATACGGTAGGCAGCAAGTTTTAGGAGTTGTTGTGGATCGGAAAGTAGTGAAGAACCTTCTGCTAAAGGTGGAGCAGAAGGGGGGATATTATCCTGCAAAGCGTTGTTCTAAGTAGTCATTTATTTCAGATGATTCATACATCCAGGTTGATTGACCATGTTCATCGATTATTTTTAGACAGGGTACTGAAATTTTTCCACCTTGAGTCAATAATTCTTCACGTGTATTGGAATCATGTTGAGCATCAACCGTTTCTATATTTAAAGATAAACGACGCATCATACGTTTTACTTTAATGCAAAAGGGGCAGGTTTTAAATTGATATAAGGTAAGGTTTTTGGCTTCAGAATCAATTTTTTGTTGCTCTTCTTCTGGGCGTTTAATGCCTTTTGGCATCGTGATAAAATTAACAAATAAAACAATGGGCCCAAGAATAATGCGGATTGTCTTGAAAAAATATTTAAAAACTAATCTCATGCGATATGTCCAAATTGAGTACTAAATTAAGTCGCTATAATACCAGAAATGAGTTAAAAAATTGAGTGTTCCAAACTACAAAATTGATCAAATATTCCTTGAAAAATAAGGTTAAATGATGTCTGTCAAAACCATATCACTAATATCTAAATCCAGTAAGTGCCCTTGTGCAAGTGGTTTGAAATATAGTAAATGTTGTGGCCAATATTTAAAACAAGGACGGAACCCATTAACCGCAAAATCTTTAATGCGCTCAAGGTACACAGCTTATTTTTTGAAAGATGAAGCCTATTTATTAAATTGTTGGCATACGACAACTCGGCCTTCACAACTGGATTTAGAAAAAGATTTTACGGATTGGCTTAACTTAGAAATACTCATGTGTGAGGCTGGTAAAGAGTATGATGACAAAGGAAAAGTTGAATTTATTGCCAGCTTTAAACTAGAAAATACACGCCAACAAATACATGAAGTCAGTCGTTTTATTAAAGAAAATGAACGATGGTTTTATCTTGATGGTGAGATAAGTCCTTGAATTATCCTATTCTATATTCATTTCGCCGTTGTCCCTATGCGATGCGTGCACGGATGGCATTGTTATCAAGTGGTGTAACGGTTGAACTCCGCGAAGTACTACTTCGTGATAAACCACCAGAGATGCTATTGGCATCTCCAAAAGCGACGGTACCGGTTTTAATTTTAAAAGACAAAACAGTCATCGATGAAAGCATCGATATAATGAGATGGGCATTAAAGCAAAATGATCCTGAGAGTTGGTTAATGGCAGACTCACCAGAGAAGCAAGAGCTAGTTAATACATTAATTGAAGAGAATGATTTAGTATTTAAGCAACACCTTGATCACTATAAGTATGCTGACCGTTATCCAGCTTATCCTGCCGAATATTATAGAGAGCACGGTGAACAGTTTTTGACAAAAATGGATTCAATGTTACAACAATCGGAATATTTATTGGCTGCAAGGCCTTCACTTGCAGATATTGCACTATTCCCATTTATCCGCCAATTTGCATATGTGGATAAAAATTGGTTTGATGCCTCCAATTACAAGTGCTTACAAAAATGGTTAGAGTCATTACTAGTATCCCCTTTGTTTGTATCGGCTATGAGAAAGATTGATGTCTGGCAAGCTGGCGATGAATCGGTCTTATTTAACTGAAACGCTTTATAAATAGCTATTTAAAGGGGATTAGCTTTATAAAAGTAGCTGTAATCTGTTATAATCGCGCCCTTAATTAAGCTCAGCCTTCCTCTAATATTCAAGTGGTACCTAAATAGTGATTTCTACAGCAAATTTAACCATTCAGTTTGGTGAAAAACCCTTATTCGAAAATGTTTCAGTCAAGTTTGGCGAAGGTAACCGTTATGGTTTAATTGGTGCAAATGGCTGTGGTAAATCGACCTTTATGAAAATATTAGGTGGCGATCTCGATGCGACATCGGGTACGTATTCTATTGACGTTAATGAACGCTTAGGTAAGTTAGGTCAAGACCAGTTTGCTTTTGAGAATTATTCGGTCGTTGATACTGTCATTATGGGTCATGAAGAGTTATGGAAAATAAAAGAAGAACGTGATCGTATTTATTCTTTACCTGAAATGAGTGAAGACGAAGGTATGAAAGTTGCTGAGCTTGAAGTTGAGTTTGCTGAGTTGGATGGCTATACCGCAGAAGCGCGAGCGGGTGAATTACTTTTTGGTTTAGACATTCCTCTTGAGCAACATACTGGTCCTATGTCTGAAGTGGCGCCTGGCTGGAAATTACGCGTTTTACTGGCTCAAGCATTGTTCTCAGACCCCGATATTTTATTGCTCGATGAGCCAACAAATAACTTAGATATTAATACGATTCGTTGGTTAGAAAATATTATTAACGAACGTAGCAGTACAATGATTATTATTTCGCATGATCGTCATTTCTTAAATAGTGTTTGTACGCATATGGCAGATTTAGATTTTGGTGAAATTCGAATCTATCCGGGTACCTATGATGATTATATGATGGCATCAACCGCTGTGCGTGAAAGACAGCAATCCGATAACGCTAAAAAGAAAGCGCAAATAGCCGAACTTCAAGCATTTGTTAGTCGCTTCTCTGCGAATGCATCGAAAGCTAAACAAGCGACTTCACGCGCAAAACAATTGGATAAAATTAAGCTTGAAGATATTAAGCCATCAAGCCGAGTTAATCCCTTCATTCGTTTTGAACAAGAGAAAAAACTCTATCGTTTAGCACTAGAAGTTAAAGATTTAGAAAAAGGTTTTGAAGAGAAACCACTGTTTAGTGATTTGAATATGTTGGTCGAAGTAGGCGAACGTATTGCCATTATCGGCCCAAATGGTATTGGCAAAACTACCCTTCTGCGAACCTTAGCGAACGATCTTGAGCCAGATAGTGGTGTAGTGAAATTATCCGAGAATAATAATTTAGGTTATTTCGCACAAGACCATACCCATGATTTTGAAGAAGACATGAATTTGTTTGATTGGATGAGTCAATGGAAGCAACCCAGTGATGACGAACAAGCGGTTCGTGGCATACTAGGGCGCATGTTGTTTTCACAAACCGATATTAAAAAATCCGTTAAAGTGATTTCGGGTGGTGAGCAAGGCCGAATGTTGTTCGGTAAGTTGATGATGCTTAAGCCAAATATTTTACTCATGGATGAGCCCACCAATCACCTTGATATGGAATCAATTGAATCTCTTAATGTTGCGCTCGAGAACTATCCTGGTACGCTTATTTTTGTTAGTCACGATCGCGAGTTTGTATCTTCATTAGCGACGAGAATTATAGAAATGAAATCTGATGGGCTAGTTAATTTTGCGGGTACTTACGAAGATTATCTGCGCTCTCAAGCTGTTTAACCACATAAATATTAGCAATTGCTTATATAGTTGGTTTTACCACCTAAATAATGCTTCGCAAATATAGATCACGTATACTCTCTATAATTAAAGTGGTGCGCGAACTGTTCCTCCCCTCAGGTTTATCTCATTCGCAGTAATATTGTGTATGACAATAAATAAAGTTCGGCGCAAATCATTCAATTAATAATGGTTTACGATGAAAGCGACTTGTCCATCATGCGGTTTTGAAAATCCAACCGGGTTTAAATTTTGTGGCGAATGTGGCGCTAAATTCGAAGCACGAAATACTTCGTCAGATAATATTCAAGCACCAAGTTTAGCGACACTTGAAACGCTAGATGGCAATACTGCTGAACGTCGTCAGCTAACCGTTATGTTTTGTGATTTAGTTGATTCAACTAAACTCTCCGACAATCTCGATCCTGAAGATTTACGTGAAGTTATTCATCACTACCAAAAAGCCTGTGGTGAAATTGTAAATCGTTATGATGGTTATATCGCTCAATTCTTGGGTGATGGTTTACTAATCTATTTTGGATTTCCTCACGCACATGAAGATGATGCCCGACGTGCAGCAATAAGTGCACTTGAAATGATCGATGCGATCAAAGCGCTGAATCGTGCATTTACACTACCAGATGATTACACCTTAGCGGTACGTATTGGTATTAATACGGGATTAGTTGTAACCAGTGAATTGGGTTCTGGCGTTAAAAAGGAACATCTTGCCTTGGGTAAAACACCAAACGTAGCAGCACGTTTACAAAGCCTAGCAGAGCAAGGGCAAATAATAATAAGTGAAGCAAGTTACCAACTAATTAAAGACGATTTTAATTTTAATGAACTTGGTAAGTTAAAAATAAAAGGTATATCTGATGCCATCAATTCATACCAAGTTATTGAGAGCATAGATAATAAAAATAATATCATTGAAGCCAGTGGTAAAACGGCATCGAAAATTATCGGTCGCCAACATGAAGTTGATCAATTAATTTCATTTTGGAACAAAGCGGAGTTAGGGAAAGGTTGTATTTCCGTTGTATCTGGCGATGCTGGTATTGGTAAATCTCGTTTATTAAAAGCTTGCCGAGATGAATTGAATAGTAATGATTATCAACTTGTGGTTGCACGTTGCCATGCTTATGGTGAATTAAGTACCTTTAGTCCTATCGTTGATGTCTTACAACGTGTTATCGGTTTAACCAGTAGTTTATCGGTCGATGAAAAACGTAAGAAACTGCATAATTTTCTTGAACGTGAAAAAATAGATATAGAAGAAGCCTTCCCGCTATTCGCTACTTTTTTAGGCCTTCCTTTAAGTGCTCGTGACCGCGATATTGTTATCTCCCCTCAAAAACGTAAAGTTAGAATCATTGAGTTGGTTACAGAATTGTTATTACGTTCTTCAAATCAAATTCCTATGTTACTTATTGTGGAAGACCTACATTGGGTGGATCCATCAACACTGGAGTTACTTAATTACCTTATTAATAAAATTCAGAATAATAAGATATATGCCATTTTTACTTGTCGCCCAAGTTTTACTATTCCCTGGCAAGAATCTGAAAGTATAAATATTCTTCATTTAGAGAATCTAGAGCAACTAGATATTAAACAAATGGTTTTATCTTTAACACAAGGTAAAGATTTACCAGAAGAAATAATTAATCACATCGTTGATAAAACAGATGGTATTCCCTTATTCATTGAAGAGCTTACTAAGATGCTAATTGAATCGGGTTTATTACGTTTTGTGGGTAATAAATTTGTGCTTGATGGTGTATTACCTGAGCAAGCGATTCCTGCGACACTGCAAGATTCACTTACTGCTCGACTTGATAGTTTAGGTGCTGCAAAAGAAATTGCACAATTTGGCGCAGCCATTGGACGTGAATTTAGTTATCGACTACTTCGTTCAGTTATGGGCAAAGGGCAAGATGAGTTGGATGTTGCTTTAGAAGAGCTTGTTGATGCGGAGCTACTCTATCGTCGGGGTTTACCCCCAAATGCAGACTTTATTTTTAAACACGCCTTAATTCAAGATGCCGCAACGTCTTCATTGTTAAAATCTCACAGACAAAAAATACATCAACGAATTGCTGTAGTACTCATTGATGAATATCCTAGTGTTGCTGAAAATCGTCCAGAACAAATTGCACATCATTTTACCGCGGCTGCCGATTATGAAACAGCGATTGATTGGTGGATTAAAGCCGCTTCACATGCGTTAGAACATTCAGCGAGTGTAGAAGCGATAGAACATGCGAAACAAGGTTTAAATTTATTACAATATGTTTCAGATACAGAAAGAAATCGCCGTAGAGAACTCTATTTACAAATGACCTTAGGGCCAGTGCTTACAGCAACTAAGGGCTATGCGGCACCTGAAGTTGAAAATGCATATCGTCGTGCGTATGAGTTATGCCAATCGGTTGGCGCAGGCGCTGATTTATTTCCAGTGTTATGGGGATTTTATGCTTTTTCAGTTGTGCGCTCTGAATTTTTAGCTGCGTTAGATGCTGCAACACAAATGTTAGAACTTGCAGATAATTTGAATGATGAGTCTATGATAATCGAGTCGCATCAAGCGTTGGGTCTAATTAATTATTTTATGGGCCAACCTAACTTAGCACTTAGCCATATTGATAAAGTTTTAAAACTAGATATAGGTCACCGTGATCGTTCCTTTACTTTTAAAAGTGGACAAGACGCGAGTGTCTGTAATTTAGCCTTCGCTGGATTAACATGTTGGATTTTGGGTGATAACGTACAAGCAGAAAAATATACCAAGCAGTCTATTCAACTTGCTAGAGAATTAGAACATCCCTTTAGTTTAACTTATGCATTAAATTTCGCTTCATGGTTGAGCTATATGCAGAGTCGTCCCGATAAAACAAAACGCTATGCACAAGAGGAAATAGATCTTTCAATCGAACATGAATTTTTCTGGTTACATAAAGGTAAGTTGTTATTAGGCTGGGCAATGGCGCAATCAGATCAACTCGACGATATGAAAGAAGGGCATACACTTATTAAAAATGGTTTTCATGCTTATAAAGAACCCGGAGCAAAATTAGGGCAAACCTTACAGATTGCTATTGATACTGATGTTTGTATACGCCAAGGTGATTTAGAAGAAGGTTTGAAAATTATTAATAATGGCTTACAAGCAGTAGAGGAAACGGGAGAAGTTTTTTGGCATGCGGAATTATTACGACTTAAAGCAGAAATACTTAAAGCGACTAAGCCGGAAGACGCTTTTGAATTTTATCAGCAGGCCATCACCATCGCCGAGCAACAAGCTGCTATTGGGTTATTAGAGCGCGTTAAACAGAGTTTCGAATGTTTTCAACAAGAGCTGAAAAGTGCATAGTATATTTATTATCGAGTTAAACACTCTTAACCAAATAACAATGACAAAAGTATATTTTTATTGAATATCTAAAAACTGCTATATCAATGTAGAGAGCAGTTATATAGATTGAAAAATCATTAAGTTATTGGACTCTCTGGATGAGGAGAAGGCCGCAATTCAGGAGAATGTTCTTCCTGGAATTCATCAACTTTTGTAGCCGCATCACTTACATGCTCAAAACGGGCGATATGAAATAGAGCGTCACCTTCATTGACGAGAGGCAGATTGGTTCTACCGATTACGATACCATTGTAAGTCGAGAAAATTTTTGTTTCGGATTCGCCGAATGGGTCTGCAACGACACCAAGCAAGGTATCTTTCTTTACTCTGCTACCTAAAGCGACCATTGCGCGTAAAATGCCACTGTCTGGTGCCCGAACCCATACGCTTGAACGCGCAACAACTGGCTCAATGATTTTACTCGATTTACGAGATGGTGTCGGCAGCATGTTTAGCTCACGCATAACATTAACGATACCTTTCACACCGGCGCGGATAGATACTTCATCGAAACGCAACGCTTCACCTGCCTCGTACAATAGCATTGGGATACCGTGTTCCGCTGCGGTTTCACGTAGAGAACCATCTCGCAGGTTAGAAGAAATTATGACGGGGACATTAAAGGCTCTTGCTAACCTATCCGTTTCTTCATCGTCCATATTGGCACGAATTTGAGGTAAGTTATCTCTGTGGATAGCCGCTGTATGTAAATCAATACCATGAGTACTTTTATAAACAATTTCTTGTGTAAATAAGTGAGCGACTCTAGCAGCAATAGATCCTTTTTCTGAACCCGGAAAGCAACGATTTAAGTCGCGTCTATCTGGTAGATATCTTGAGTGGTTAATCAAACCATGAATATTAACAATGGGTACGGCAATAATTGTACCCTTTAATTTTTTAAGCGCGGGAAGCTTAAGTAATCGACGGATAATTTCGACACCATTAATTTCATCACCGTGAATTGCCGCACTTATAAATAGACGTGGTCCTGGTTTTTTGCCTCGTATCACGTGTACTGGCATTGTCATTGGTGCATGCGTATAAAGTCGGCCAGCAGGTAGGTCAATAGTAGTCCGTGTACCTGGGAGGATTTCAGTACCATTTATCGTTAGGGGAGTTTCATCCATAATCATTTGTCATCATATTATTGTTAAGCAATGAACTCTTATGTAGAGCCATACGCCATAGAATACCAATAGTTACTAAATAGATATATCTTTATTTGTATTTAGCTCCGATATTATTTATCTAAAAGGTTCAATATATGTAAGCTGCGCTTCATATGAAAATAGTAGTACGTAATTGCAATTTTGATGCGGAGATTAGTATTAATAGATTCTTGTTTAGAGAGCATTATAAGATTGTGGAGATGTGATTATGTAATCTTTTAGTTTTATGTTGGTGATATTTTGGATATTTATATCGTTGTTGAATTTATTGGATGTAAGTGAGAGTATATTGATTCAATTACATTTATGAGAAAACACGATGATTTATCGATTCTTACTAGTTTGTTCTCTTTTTTGCATAACGACACTTAGTTTTGCTGATAATCGCTACCTATTAAGTTTTGAGTTAGCTCATAATGGTAAAAATTTAAAAATAGGTAAAACACTTGTTACTAGAGAAAAGCATACGTGGAGCAGCGGTCTTAAGCGAAGCTATTTGAAAATAAGGTGCGAGCAACAGAAGTCAGGTGAAGTAAAGAAATTATATTCAACGGTAGATCTCTTTGCAGGTTTGTTAGTATTTCACCAAATTGTTAAAAATCACATTGAGTTAAAGGTCTCTTATAATATTATACAGCCAGGCTTAAATGAAATTCGCGATCTAAAAAATCATGAATGTAAAGATTTATCTCCATTTGTAACAACGATTACTAAAAACTACCGCTTATTGGCCAATGGAAAACACAAAGCATCTCATACGTTTGGAAAAAATATGATTTTCAAAACATCTTTAAAGTCCACTTATTAGGAGCTTTAAGTAAATATCTCTGGATACTTATCTAGTGCAGATGATGATCTGGGCTCAATCAATATAAATTTTTTGGTACATCAATTCAAAATTGCAAATGCAATAGTGTGCTTAAAATTAAATGATAAGTTGAGTGACTCAGTATTGATATTTAGGTTTTTTAATTACGAGGTGTATGATGGCAAAAATTACATTCTATGGTGCAACAGAAGGTGTAACTGGCTCTCTGTATTTGTTAGAAACTGAGGCATCGACAATCTTACTTGAGTGTGGTCTTTTTCAGGGAAGTCGGGAAGAGGAAAAATCAAATGATAAGCCATTTCCTTTTGATGTTCGAAAACTGGATGCTGTTGTTCTATCTCATGCCCACCTTGATCACTCAGGAAGATTGCCTAAATTAGTGGGTGAGGGATATGCCGGTTCACTCTATATGACTTATCCGACGACTGAGCTACTAGAAGTATTGCTTAAAGATTCAGCATCATTGCAGCAACGCGATGTTGAATGGGAAAATAAACGTCTCCGCCGAGCAGGTAAGCAAGAAATTGAACCACTCTATACTATAGAAGATGTTGAAGACACTCTTGGATTATGTGAAGGCATGTCTTATGGGCATCGTTATGAAATTGCTGAAGGTGTCGAAGTACGTTTCAATGATGCAGGGCATATACTTGGCTCTTCTATTGTCGAGATTTTTATTAATGAGAGCGGCATCGAAAAAAAGCTGGTGTTTTCAGGTGACCTTGGTAATAGCTGTGCTGCTTTGTTGCGAGACCCGGAAACAATCAGTGAAGCTGATGTGGTTCTTATGGAATCGACTTATGGCGATCGTAATCATCGTCCCATGGACGAAACCTTAAAGGAATTTGAAGACATTGTTATTGATGCTTCACAAAATGGAGGTAATATTTTAATTCCTTCATTTGCTGTGGGTCGTACTCAGGAAATTATTTTTCGTCTTGGTGAATTGTACCAGGCGGGTAAACTCAATCATCAAGCTATCTACTTGGATAGCCCCATGGCTATCGCCGTAACAGAAGTTTACCATCGATACCAAGGTACCTTTAATACTGAAGATGAAGGCACATTAAGACAAAGTAAGACGGGTACATTGCATTCATTTTTGCCCGCTTTACGTTATACCCCTTCAACAGAAGAATCCATGGCGCTTAACAGGATTGATAAAGGCGCTATAATCATTGCAGGTAGCGGTATGTGTACTGGTGGGCGGATACGTCATCACTTTAAACATAACTTGTGGAAGCGCAATGCACATGTGATTATCGTTGGCTATCAAGCGGTCGGTACGCCTGGTCGAGCTCTGGTTGATGGAGCAAGAACTTTTCGTTTAGGCAATGATGAAATTGCAGTTAAAGCTGCTATCCATACATTGGGAGGATTTTCAGCTCATGCCAGTCAGTCACAACTAATAGACTGGATTAACCACTTTAACAAATCACAACCGAGGTTATATCTTGTGCATGGTGAGACTAAAGCGAAGAGTGTACTAAAGGAACGTCTTTCACTTGAAGGATGGCCTTCAAGTATACCTCAACCTGGTGAGAGTATTGTATTCTAAGAATCCGTAATGAACATGATGTTTAACTTATGAAGCAACCTGATATTCCAGTTAATGTTTTTCCCACAGCAGAGTAAGATGTCGGTGCATCAAAGTTAGTTGTTAATACATCTCAATCGCGTTCATCTTCTTATCGTCTGGCTTATACTGATGATGACTTTATGCTTAAAGATGAACTACGTCCAGTGAGATTACAGTTAGAGTTATTCAAGTATCAATAATACTAAGTCAGATATGATTATGTTCTCTTGAAAATAATTATCAATGGATAAAGATTCAAGGCTCAATGGTATATAAAATATCCGCACCTTGGTGCTCACCACTTTCAGCTTTTATTTGCCACTTATTGGATATTTGATAACGTACAGTAAAGGTATTGAACGATTCAATTAAACCAACGCCATAACTAATGTATAGTCTTGGGGAAAGATAACGACCCATAACTAAAGAAGCTTGGTCACCTTTTTCATTACTTTCGATTCGCATTTGATCTAATCCAAATTCATCGCCAAGTTTTCTAGCAATAGAATCCCCTCCACTTAGACCCAATGCAAGCGCTGCTTTTGCCATCATCGCGCTATCTTCTCCTGATGCTTTTTCAATGGGCGCACCCATCAGTAAGTATGAAAGAATATTAGTTTGTTCCATTGCAGGTATTGAAAATAATACAATTTGTGGTTTATTTAGATTACCACTGACTTTTAAGCCAGCAGTAATGTCATTAACTATACGAACGGCACGAATATCAAGACCTGGATTGGTAACAGGACTACGAGTGTAAATTAACCGACCATGTTCAACCGTTAAGTTTTGACCATAGGCTTGGTATTTTCCTTCTGGAATATTAATTTCACCTGTTGCCTTTGTGAGTTCTCCCGGTTCGTCCTCTAGAAATAGACTTCCGTTAAATCTACCGTCAAATCCATAACCATAAAAATAAACTCGATCTCCTAGTGTTACTCTAATTTTTGTTGAAACAGGCCATGGAGTGTCTTTTTTGTATTCGCTGCCAATGATAGTTACGTCTTGCGATACACGTTTTGCTGTTGTTATATCTTTAGGTTGAAGTTTGGCATAAGGAATATGTAAATCTCCCTTTATATCAATTTTATTCTTTTGTATATTAAGTTTGATATCGGGGGAAACGTGAACACGGGCTTCAGGAATTTTTGAGACTTCAAATTGTTCTCCTTTGATACGTATATCTGTAGGCCAACCTGTTGTTCTATCTAAAAGTGTTTTCCCGTTTATAATTAAGTTGCCATCTCCCGAATGTGCTTTAACATGAAAGTTAAGGTTTTCAAAGTTATCAGTATTGCTAGTCAGATTAATTTGATTGATAGCCAATCCTAACCTTGGTATTTGTAAAGAACCTTTGGCTAAAGTAGCGTGTCCGCTTATTTTAGGTTGTGCAAGCGTTCCGTTAACCGTTAGATTTAAATTAGCTTCGCCCTGAATATTTTGAACTTCAGGTATGATAACTTCAATAATACCTAGGTTATGTATGGTGGCTTGTGCTTCTAGCTGTATGCGTTGGTTTGGGTTAACTTTTCCTAATAACTGTATATCAGGAAAATCAGCTTTTAGATTGAAAACATCATCTTTGTTTATTGATATATTGGTTTCTGTTTTAAGGCCTTTCTCATCAAGAAACAAAGTCAGGCCACCACTTTGATAATTCCATTTTTCATATTCGCCACCCAGTAGGGTATAGGAAATACTACCAGATGGTAATAGAATTTTTGCTTCTCCTGATAATTGATTAGGCATTGTAAATTGAATTTTAGCTGAGGCGTTTGCGTTACCAGATAAGCTTATATCTGAAGATATCCATGGACTGAGAGTTGTTAGAGGAATTTTAACTAGAGAGAGTTCGGATAACCATTGTTGGTTGTTTTTCGTTAATGAAGCACAAATCTTTCTGTCAATCATAGAAGTCCAGCAAGGGGGTTCCATTGTAAAGTTGTCGTTGTCAAATTTAAGTGCAATGGGAGTGGTTAGTTTCCAATTACTAAATTCCTTGCTTTGAATATTGACTCGTTTTATCTGTCCTTGCCATCCATTCTGGATGATTTTTCCTTTTGCCGTTATTTGAGCATTTAGAATGTTATTTTTAGCATGAATTTCTATTTGTTGAGTGTCTGCGGTTATTTTTAATTCTTTAAGCGGATAATCATTAATTCTAAGGTTGGTGGAGTGGATATTTAATTTTGTGTTTTTCCAGTTAAATAACTCAGTTGAAATGTTACCGTCAAGGAAGTTGATGGCGTAATCTGTAAAACTTAACGATTTAGCTGTATAGGATGCATTTAATATTGGAGAGTCATATTTTCCAGTAATTAAACCTTTTGATAGTATTTCACCTGACATTTGAGGATGAATTTTAGCAAGATCAACAGCAGAAAATGCCCAGTCTAGTTTTAATTGTTCGGTGATCTTTCCTTTTATATCTAATTGTAATCCTTCGGCTACGAGTTGGAATTGGCTAATATCAAATCCTGTTTTTAATTGTTTTAAATTTAAAGTAAGATGCGCATTAAGTGGCTGACCGCTTTCAGAATATTTCCCATCTATTTTTCCATTTAGATTTGCGTTTTGCAAATTGCCGTCACCTTCTAGTATTAAGTTCGTGAGTAATGGCGGGATTTTGTTGGTAAATTTTCCTGTGTCAATTTGAGGTGCTTGCAGACTAGCTTTCCATTTTGGTTGATTAAGTAGATTGATGATCTCAAGATTTATCGTTGACTGTAATGGTTGACTAATATTTTGATTTATCGTGGTTACAAGAAAATCCCCTTCGATATTGCCATTACCTGTGACCGGCATACCTGATGATAATTGAGTTTGCCAAAATACCTTTAACTTGTGTTGGTAATTTCCTGTCAGTTGAATATTTCCTTTTATATTTAGATTGTGTAATTTTGTTTTAATGCTCAGTTTGTTAATTGTGAGTTTATCGAATAAAGTAGAAGCCTTAATTTTTATTGAATCAACTAAAAATGATTTATTGTTTTCCTGTAAATATATTTCATTAATATTTATATTATTAAGAGATATCTGCCAAGGTGAATGAAATTCAGGTAATGTTGATTTTTCTGTTGACGTTGGATTGTTTGAGTTTTTTAAAAAAATTTTAAGTCTATTCACTTGCAGCTTATTGATATTAATTCTAGACAACAATAAAGAACTTACAGACCAATTAATAATAACTTTATCAGCTTTGTATAAAACGTCATTTTTTTTATACTCCAATTTGGTTATTGTAATTGAATCGAAGAGTTGGCCTTTGAGTTTGGTGAACTTTAAATCTTCAGGAAGATAAGATTTTGACTGATGGTAGAGCCAGTTTAAGCCACTTTCCGTCACACCTAACCAGAGAAAAGCGATAACGGGAATGAGTATTAGTGTTAAAATTACTTTTTTAAACTTTCTCATTATAAGTCTGGGCCGATATTTATATGGAGGCGCCACTGATTATCATCACGGCTAACGGCATTAGCTATATCAATACGTATCGTTCCGACGGGTGACTTCCATCTGAACCCTATACCTGCTCCTCTTTCGAGTTTATCATTAATATTATCAATGGCATTGCCTGCATCATAAAATATTGCAGCCCCCCATTTGTTACTAAAACTATGTTCAAATTCAATGCTTCCGGTCATAAGATGTTTGCCGCCAATGACTTTACCATTAACATCTTTTGGTCCTAATGATTGATATTCATAACCACGAACACTTTGTGTGCCACCAGCGAAAAAACGAACTGATGCGGGAAGTTGATTAAATTCTTGCGTCGAAGTGCTACCTATTCTTCCTCGTGCTATTATGCGATTATACTGCCCAAATGAGCTAATGACTTTAATACCACTTTGAACTTGAAAAAAATCGGTATCAGAGAGCAGACTTTTATTGGCACCACGAAATCCAATATCAAAACGCAGGCCATCAATGGTATTTATAAAATTATTTCCCCAAGTACGACTCCAGTTAACATTGGGTATTAATAAAGTTGAATCGCCTCTATCATTAGAGATAATATATTCTTCTTGTTGATAATTAATCGCAATGGATTCACGCCAATCATTATGGTTTCTATTTAACGCTGCACCTATAGATCTAAGTGTGCTATCACTGGTTTCAGTTTTTTCATTTGTTTCACCAATACTGTATATCATTTGATCAGTCCGCGGGTTTAATATCGGTACACGATAATATGCGCTAGCACTATGGCCAAGCTCAGATACTTTGGCTTCCGTATTGAATCGATGCCCCTTTTTATTAACCCTTGGTTTTTCCCAGCCAATCTTTGCTCGAGCTCCTGTATCGGTGCCATAACCAAGTCCGAAAGTATAACGATTTTTCTTTCGCGGTTTGAGTGAAACGTTTATTGGAATTTCAGTGGACTTATCTAGAGGTTTACCCGATGAGACTTCTACACTGTTAAAGTAGTTACTATCATTAAGTGCATGTTGTAATTCAATGACTTTACTCAAAGTGTACATTGATCCTTTTTTAAAAGGGATATAGCGTTGTAACAAATCTTGGTCAAGTACATCTTGCTGTATGGTTATCTCTCCAAACAGGTAGCGCGGACCGCTGTCAAATTCAAGATAAACACGAGCTTCATAAACATTTAGATCTATTTCTACTTTATTCTGAATAAATTTTGCTCTGAAATAGCCACGCTCTACAGCTAGGTTGATGAAACTCGATTTCACTGCACCATAAGTAGCATGATTGAATATATTACCTTTATGTAAAGGGATACCTTCGATTAAGGCCTTAAATTCAGGGTCACTTTTACCACCGCCTTTAACTATTAACTTCAATTGGCTAATAAGAAGCGGTGGACCCACATTGATAGTATAGGTAGCAAGCCATTGATTGGGCGAGGGTTGAGTTAATTTTGAATCGATAACTGGACGATAATATCCAAATGGTTGGAGCGCATTTATTATTTCCTGTTGAGCTTTATTATGTATACGGCGCAAACGACCTTCGGTTAGAAGGGTATGTGACTTTTGTTGCTCAATACTTAAGAATAAACGGACGTTGGTTGCTATCTCATCCGTGACCCCCTTTATTTCTACTGTAACACCGACTTGAGCGTATAAAGACGTGCTATAAAAATAGCAAACTATTATTTGTAAAAAAAACTTTATTTTAGACATTCTCGTTCCATAACTTACCTAAATATTTTAGCTGAAGGTTCATTCTAAAATTAAGTTACTGCATTATATCCTTTTGAGAATACCAATGGTTCTAATTTAGATATATTATTTTATAAAAACGAGTAAATCTAAAGTTTTTCAGAGAGCTGATTATGCTGATAGTGGTGATTAATAAACGAATTCTAATAGTCCTGAGTGCAAAATAATATATATTCAATACGCTTAAAATATAACTGATGATCATCGTGGTGGCTGAAATTCTGCATTAGAATGGATATTAGTATAAAGCGATATTAATCTTATTGAAAATAGCAAAAACTAACAATTTGCCACAATATGAGAGTTACTATTCTGTATATCAATAGTTTATGCATGATACTGAAAAAATTGATTTAGCTAATCGTTATTCAGCTTTTATAACCAACGCATTTTACGAAATATGTAGAGTAATATACCTGCAATACCGGACATAACAGACAGGAGAATGAAATACCCATGTTTACTCTTAAGTTCCGGCATATTTTCAAAATTCATCCCATAAATTCCAACCAACAAAGTTAATGGCACAAAAATAACAGTTACCACGGTGAGAACCTTCATTATTTGATTGAGTCGGTGACCATTTAAACTAATATATGCTTCGATTAGATCAGTAATAACATTTTGATACATGGCAGATAAGCTGTTGAATCGTTCTAATAAAGCATAAATGTCATCAAAATCACCATGACGACTATTTCCTGTTTTACTCAAATGTCGTTGTAATTTAAAAAATATATCAACATAGTAGGTGAGAATACGATGCATTTTTCTTAAGCCAGTATTGTATTCAACTAACTCTTTCATAAGGGTATCTGTTGGGCTATCAAACAACTCATCTTCTATAACATCAAGACGTTCTTCTAAATTAAGTAAGATGTCTCCATAACGGTGAGTCACACGACGACACATTGCTGAAACAATTGAAATGGGCGGTTCATCCGCACAACCTTTGCTTTCCATATTTTTCCATAAATTATCAAGGTAAGGAGAGAATTTTGAGCGTCTTGTAATAAGAAAACGTTCGTTAAAAAACATGGCTAATTGTAGGGTATTAAAATCTAGAGTATTTGATTCGGCATCAAGCGGTTTTAATAGTAGAAATATATAATCATCGAAACCTTCAAAGCTTGGTGGATGACGCTTACGTTGTGCTTCAGAAACCGTTTTATTATCTAACGAAAAAGTTTCACGAAGAAACTCTTGTTCATCCTCGACAGATTCTTCAAACAAATCTACCCATATCCAACTGTTAGAATCGTTACTCCAGTTTTGTAATAATTCTTTTCCACCAACTTGAGTGGTTGTTCCATTACATAACATAAATTGCATCATTACGATTCACCTTTAGTTAATTTTTCAAAACCACTGCGTAAATGTAAGTCTCTTTGTGGATAAGGTATTTCAATACCATGCTGATGAAAACGGTCCCAAATACCCAATAAAATTTCACTTATGACATTAGAGCGGCCATTAGATGGGTCGTCAATCCAAACACCTAACTCAAGATCAACAGAGTTATCTCCAAAATTTTTCATTAAACATCTAGGTTCGGGTTTTGATAAAATACGCCGTGTAGCACCGGCTGCTTCAATGCAAAGTTTCATTGCTAAACGTACATCGGCTTTATAATGAATCCCTACCGGAATTTTTAATCGAACTAAATTGTCACTGAATGACCAGTTTTCAACTCTTTCAGTTATTAATAATTCATTTGGAATTAGGTGTTCGATCCCATCTAGAGTTATAACAGAAACATAACGTGCACTTAAATGATTTATCCAGCCAAAAGTTTGGCCGACTGAAATAACATCTCCAGGTTTTATCGAACGGTCAAACAGTAAAATAAAACCACTAACAAGATTGGAGAATATTTTTTGTAAACCAAAGCCTAAACCAACACCTAGCGCACCACCAAAGACAGCCAAGGCTGTTAAATCAATACCGACAGCAGAGAAAGTAATAAGAAACGCAGCGGTTATTAACCCAATATGCAATAGTTTAACACTAAGAACTCGCATTGCTGGCGAGACATTTTCAGAGCCATCAAGTCGATGGTCTAAAAATGTCGCAAGTACATTTGAAAACCAAAGAGAAAGCCATAACAAGATACCCGCTTTCATCACCACCAACGGAGATAAACGTACATCTCCAAGTTTAAATGACATACTATCAAGTAAGGCTAGTGTTGGTGTTAACCAGCCAAATATATTAAAAATCGCAATTGCCCATGCAAAGTAGGCGAAGGTTCTAGCCAATACTTTATTTTTAAGTAATTTTGAGGCAATGCGGATTAATAACCAAGCAGTCAATAAGCTGGCTACAGGTATTAATAAATTATGTGATTTATCCAGAAAAATAAACACACGTATGGCTATCCATTGGAAAAATAACCACACTAACGTATTAGAAAATTCATTTAGTGTAACAATGAGGCGATTAAAACTCGCTTTGCCAGCACTGATAGTACTGAGCCGAACTAAAAATCCTTGAAATTTAGGCGTGATGAGCCACCATGAAAAAACAAAGATTACTGCGATAACGCCAACCTGTAACCAGAATTCTGCTGAAATGAACTCAATTTGGAGTTCAGAAAATTTTAACCAAATAAAATCTTTGATTTGAGTTGAATTTGGCCAAGTCAGCATAAGCTACTCCTTAAAAGATAAATCTGCGGGCAAAACTAAATAGTAACTATATTATTCTGATGAGATATTTTTATTAGTATTCGTCAGATTTTTAAGGCCTTGTTCGCGTTGAAACGTGAATGAAGTACTCACTCTAATCGCACCTAAAGTAATGAGTAAGGCACTTAAAGCGTAAATATTTTCAGTATCAAGTTTATGATTAAAAAGATCAATCATAATATGTCTGAGAACGAAGACAATACCAGCATCAATAATCGGGGTTAAAGGTAATGACTTTGTTGAAAAGTATTCGACTAAAGAACGTGATAGTTCTATAAGAATAAACAGAGTGAGTACATCTGAAAAAATGTAGAGATAGTTGCCGGTAATGCCCTCATTTTGAAATAACACCCCAAGACTGTTAAACAAACGGATAACACCGACTATCATTGTTAAAGTTATAAATAATAATATGACAGCAAAGACAATATCAATTGTTTTATTAAATATTGTTTTAATCGATATATTCTTTAATAGTGACGTTGTCATTAATCTTCCTTTTTTAACAATAAATATTTTATATTTATATGGTTTATTATTATATCAATTTAGAAAAAATTTAAATTTAATTACGCTAATTTCGGCGTTTCTGGTGTAGCAGCTTTGATAACTTCTGTTGAACTCATCCATCGGTTCATAAGTTTGGCTGCAACGAGATCGCCACATACGTTTACCGCAGTACGGCACATATCAAGTATACGGTCTACGCCTAAAATTAATACAATTCCTGCAGTCGGTATACCGGCTGTTTCTAAAATCATAGCAAGGATAACAATACCAACACCTGGTGTACCTGGTGAACCAATCGATGCTCCAACCGCAGTCACTACAACAAGTAGTAGTGCACTTACACCTAAATCCACTCCAAAGACCTGTGCTAAAAACATTGTAGCAACACCTTGATAGAGCGCAGTGCCATTCATGTTAATGGTTGCACCTAATGGGATAACAAATTTAGAAACAGAAGGGTGAATGCCGAGTTTTTCTTCAGCGGTTTTAATTGAGAGCGGCATAACTGCTGCAGAACTAGAGGTTGAAAAAGCCAGTAACAATACATCACGAGTATTGCCTAAAAAATGCTTAGGCGCTTCTCTTGCAAATAAGTAAACAAGTAACAGGTATAATGCTGTAAGCATTAGCAAGCCAAGAACAACGGTACCAACATAAACCCCCATTCCAAGAATCGAATTTAAACCGATTTTGGTTGTTAACTGCGCCATTAAGCCAAACACGGCAATAGGTGCTAAACGCATTGCCCATCCAACTACGGTCATACAGACTTCTTGTAGGGAAGACATTAGTTCAAGTAAAGGTTTTGATTGAGTTTTACTCATCATGACTAGTGCAACTCCAAAAACTATGGCAAATATAACGACTTGGAGCATTTGACCTTCAACCATTGAAGTGAGTGGATTACTCGGCAATATGGTCATAAGCTTTTGTGGGAGCTCAGACAAAGTAGGCGCTGTAACTTGTGTTGGTATGGTTGTCGTTGCTTTTGAAGCCACCAGCGTTTTTAAGTTAGTCGAATCAACGAAACTTCCTGGCTTTATTACAGACGCAATGCCTATACCAATTATTATGGCAATGGTTGTTGTTATAACAAAATAAACGACAACCCCTATCCCCATTTTACGTAGTTGTTCGAAACTCTCACTGGAGGTTAAACCAAGAACGACCGAAGCAAATATCAGGGGCATCACTATCATTTGGATAAGGGTTAGAAAGAGTTGTCCTGGTAACGCTAGCCAGTTACCAATGGTGGTCGCGGTTTCTGCTGGTAGCCAACCCGTTGTTGGGCCAATTAACATTCCAACAGTTATTCCCAGAAACATGCCAATAATAACTTTTAACCATAATCGGCCTTTAACCAACCTTGTTAGATGTCTGTTAAGATAATTCAATGGATTACTATTTTTTATGGCCATAACATTTTTCACTCTTTTCGAAAAATTATATTGTTACTGAATAAACATATTACATCACTAATGAGGTTCTAATTAATTACACTTCTAGCGTCTCTTTTTTAATAGATTTTTTTACCTTTCTATTTTCGCCAAATAATTTCAGATGTTTGTAGTCTGTTAATTTTTTAAGTTTATAACTTGAAATGGTTAAAACAAGCGCTGCAGTAATAAAATGTGCTTCAGGGTAGATTAATATAAAAGAACCAAGTCGCTCAAATTCCAATATGGGTATACAAAAAATGGCGATAACAACGGTAACGCCCAGTCGTATTAACGCCGCGTGTGGGCTTGCTTCATCCATATAACTATAAAATCGGTCAACGACAGAGACAAGAATAATCGTGGGCAGCAGGATAATGCCACCCCCCATATTCATCGAATAATAAGACATCGCTGAAACACCAAATACCATACTCATTGCAACGAATGTAAAAATAAGCGATAACCTAGGTGTACGGGGTAAACTTTTTGGCAGGATTGCTCGACCTGCTAATGCGAGAAGGATAATAATACCGGCAATAACTAACGTTGCGCTCATCTCAGCATATACCATTGCTAATGCTAGTAATGGGGCGGTAAAGGTGCCATATGGAAAGAAACCAAGTACGTGTCTAATAAATACTACAAACAATACACTAAAAGGCAGTATCAATAATTTCTTAAGGGCATCTTTAGTTTCGAGGTCAAGTCGTCTTAAATCGAAAATATCAAAAAAATCTTTTTCCTGTTCAAGACTGGAAACGCTAAGCAGATCGATATCTTCAGATACTGAAAACTCAGTGGAAATTATTTTTCCATTTTCAATATTGAAAATATTTGGCGAATCATAAGCAAATGCGACATAGGTATTAGGAACGCTTGCTTCATAGCCTTTTTCAGGGTCATACGCTTGCCAGATATTGTTCTTGCCATATATCTCAACCCAGAAATAAGGTTGAAGGGGTTTTGTTTCTTCGAGGATAAAGCCTGTAACAAGCCTAGCAGGAATATCGCTTAGTCGACTCAAGGCAACCATCAGTTGCGCGCGAGCCAAGGTTGTCGCTTTATTGGATGTAATAACCTTGTTTAAATCGTTGTATAAGAAATTACTACTTTTGATCAGTTTATTCGTATGCTGAAAAATTTTATGTATTAATTCAGGTTTGCTATTTACATCACGCGATAAAAACTCCTTCAACAATACGACATCAGGCAGTGATAAGTTTAAACCTGAGACAGGTAACAAGTAATTTTCTCGTTGAGCTGAGGTCATTTCAGGTATGAGGGTGGTTGTTAGTGGCAATGGATTTTTGCTTAACTGGACGAGGTATTCGTAAATTAGTTCTGTTTTAGCCGTTTCCGTCGCCTTTGCTCGTGTTTTACCAGGGGTCGATTTGATGGTGGGAAGAATTTTTAGATTTGGGTGGTAAACCTTTTGACTAATAATGCGAATACTTTTAAGCGCTTTAGGTTTAGCGCTATAAATTAAAGTTATGCCTTTGTTGACCTCAAATTTCCCCATTAATGAAATTTTCCAAGCGCTATCTTCTGGTAGAACCCGATTGGCGTCGAAAATAAACCAACGTAAACCCATAAGCAAAATACTGGCACAAATAAAGAAAACAACCAGCATACGCTTTGTTCTTTGTTCCCCAAATAGTTTTTTAATCATATATATAGTGCTCTAATGAACTTTATGTGATACAAATCATTTTACTTTATAGGTGTCTAATATATCTCATAATTAAGCTTCAGGTATATGTATATGTTATTAAAACAGTTTATCTTTATTCTATTAATTACTTCAGGGGTATCAGGGCAGGCTGTTGCCTCAGAAATGATTACAATAGGCTGGTTGGAAAACGTGCGAATTGATGACTCTGAATATCGGTTAAAAGCTAAAATTGACACAGGTGCAGATAACTCATCGATAAATGCTGAGGATGTGACCGAATTTTCTAAAGAAGGTGAACAGTGGGTTAAATTTTCCTTGCGAAACGCATGGAATAAACACTATACCATCACTAAACCTGTTATTAAAACAACACGTATTAAAATGAAAAACGGAAATGTACAGCAGCGTTTTGTGATTGAGCTCGAGGTTCGCCTTGGAAAAATTTCAAAGTTAGTCAAAGTGAATTTAGTTGACCGTAGCCACTTTAAATATCAGCTTCTTATCGGTAGAAGTTTTCTTGAACCACAATTTTTAGTGGATTCAAGTAGAACATTTACAGTAACGGACAAATGACTAAAAATAGAATGCCAGAAAATAGAATTCTAGAAAATAAAATTCCAGAGAAAGCTATTATAGGCTGGAGAGAATGGGTTAGTTTCCCAGATATCGGTATTGATAAGATAAAAGCAAAGGTTGATACTGGTGCGAGAACATCCGCTTTACATGCTTTTAATATTGAACAGTTCACTGACAACGGCCAGCAGATGGTACGTTTTAAAATTCACCCATTGCAAAAGGATAACGATTACATTGTTGTTTGTGAAGCCGTTGTAATTGATACGCGTGAAGTGACGGATTCTGGTGGTCACTGTGAAAAGCGCTTTGTTATTGAAACAGCCATTACAATTGGTAATGAAACCTTTTCAGTAGAAGCAACGCTTACCGATCGTGATACAATGAAATTTCGGATGTTGTTGGGTCGTACTGCGCTAGAAAAACGTTATATTGTGGATTCCAGTAAATCCTATGTTTTATCTAAAAAATTAAATCGCTAAAGTAAGGTAATTGAAAAATGAAAATTGTAATTTTATCAAGAAATCCTAAATTATATTCGACACAACGACTTGTTGAAGCGGCCACTGAACGTGGACATGAGCCCATCGTTATGGACACGTTACGTTGCTATATGAATTCCAACTCATCAAAGCCATCAATACACTATAAAGGTAAAGATGTTACAGATATTGGTGCGGTTATACCAAGAATAGGCGCTTCAATAACTTTTTATGGTTGTGCGGTGTTACGTCAGTTTGAGATGATGGGCGTTTATCCGCTTAATGAATCAGTGGCTTTATCTCGTTCACGTGACAAGTTACGTTCTATTCAATTGTTATCTAGAAAAGGCATTGGTATTCCAATAACAGGTTTTGCTAACCGTCCGGATAATATTAAAGATCTAATAAAAATGGTCGGAGGTGCGCCTTTGGTCATTAAATTACTTGAGGGAACCCAGGGTATCGGCGTGGTGTTAGCTGAAACTCAAAAAGCGGCAGAGAGTGTTATGCAAGCGTTTATGGGGCTTAACACTAATATTCTAGTTCAAGAATATATAAAAGAAGCTGGTGGTGCCGATATTCGCTGCTTAGTTGTCGGTGGAAAAGTTGTTGCTGCAATGAAGCGACAAGGTCCTGAAGGTGAGTTTCGTTCTAACCTACATCGTGGTGGTTCGGCTGAAATTGTTAAGCTAACGCCAGAAGAGCGAAAAACTGCTGTGAGCGCCGCTAATATTATGGGCTTAAATGCTTGCGGTGTAGATCTACTACGTTCATCTCGTGGTCCGGTTGTTATGGAAGTTAACTCTTCACCGGGATTGAGAGGAATAGAAGCCGCAACAGGTAAAGATGTTGCAGGCATGATGATAGAATTCATTGAGAAAAATGCTAAGCCACATAAAACAAAGACAAAAGGAAAAGGTTAAGTAAATAATTTCTACTGCTCGTAAATACAAGAAAAGGCTCATTATGATAAAACGTAGTGAGCCTTTTTTAATGTTGAATTTAAAAATTGGCACTATATCTTTTAAGATATAATAATATTTTAGATAACACGTAGTAATCAATAATTTAATAAATGTATCTGTTAAGGATATTTTAGTAATGAAGAAAAAAATATTTTCTACTTTAAGACAGATTATCCAAGACGTTAATGCCGCGACTGGTTTAGAGCAGGCTCTTATTATCATTGTTGAACATATTCGCTCAGCAATGAAAGCTGATGCCGTTTCAGTCTACCTGCGCAATAGCAATACAAAGCAACTTGTATTAATGGCGACCGATGGACTAAACCGTACGGCAATTGGGAAAATTAAGTTTGAAACTGAACAAGGATTAGTTGGTTTAGTTCTTAAGCAAACGGAACCTGTAAATGTTGAGGATGCGCATTCCCATCCTGACTATTGTTTTATTACGGATACCAATGAATCAGCTTTCCATGGTTTTCTTGGTGTGCCTATTATTCAGCATCGTAAAGCGCTTGGCGTATTAGTTGTGAGACAAACACGACAACGCCGCTTTTCTGCAGATGAAGAAACATTTTTAGTCACCTTAGCTGCGCAGCTTGCGGGAGCAATTTCGCATGCAGAAAAAATGGGTGAAGTTATAAATCTTAAAAAAGATGTTAATCAGTCTTTTTTACTTAAGGGTTTAGGTGGTTCACCAGGTATTGCTATTGGCACCGCACAAATTGTTTTTCCACCTGCAAATCTCGACGCTGTCCCTGACAATGAAATTTCAGAAGATGAAGTTGAAGAAAATATAACTATTTTTAGCAATGCAGTGTTGAAAGTTGCTGATGAATTTAAATTTCTTTCTAAAAAAATGGAAGGTGTCGTTTCTAGCGAAGAATTAGCATTGTTTGATGTATATGGTTTGATGTTAAAAAGTGATTCACTAATAGATACCGTCGTTAATCGCATTAAAGAACGACAGTGGGCGCAGGGTGCTTTACGTGAAACGATAACAGATCATGTTAAACAATTTGATGTAATGGAGGATCCGTATTTACGCGAACGCGCCAACGATATCAAAGATTTAGGTCGTCGTCTTTTAATGCACTTACAAACGCAACAGTCACCAATGATTCAATCATCAGGTCCAGTAGTGTTAGTCGGTGAAGAGATTCATGTTTCTCAATTCGCTGAAGTCGTATTACACGATCTTGTTGCAATAGTATCAAAAAGTGGTTCAGGATCATCGCATGTTGCAATATTGGCTAGAGCATTAGGAATACCCTCTGTAATGGGGATTGATGATTTACCTGTTAATTATATTAAAGGAGAAGAAATTGCAGTAGATGGTTATAGCGGTCAGATTTATGTGAAACCAACACCAGCGATACGTGAGGAATATCTTAGATTAGCCAGAGAAGAAAAAAGCTTAAACACTGAACTTAAAAAGCTAATCGATATGCCTTCAATGACGCTAGATAATGTGCACATCCCCTTAAATGTTAATACAGGTTTGTTAGAAGATATAACGCCATCACTACAGTCCGGAGCCGAAGGCGTCGGTTTGTATCGTACTGAAATCCCTTTTCTTGTCCACAATGGTTTTCCTGGAGAAGACGAGCAGTCAGAAATATATCGACAGGTTCTGCAACGCTTTGCGCCTCGCCCAGTTGTCTTTCGAACTCTAGATATCGGTGGTGATAAAGCTTTGCCTTATTTTCCAATTGAAGAAGATAATCCATTTCTTGGTTGGCGTGGCATACGTGTAATGCTTGATCATCCTGAACTTTTTTTAACACAAATAAGAGCAATACTAAAAGTAAATCAGTACGACAATAATTTACGTTTAATGCTCCCGATGATCTCGGATGTAAGCGAGGTTGATGATGCCATTAAACTCATTAAAAAAGCGCACAGCGAGTTACTCTCTGAGGGAATAAATACACCATATCCTTCAATAGGGATAATGATAGAAGTTCCATCTGCCATTTACCAAATTAAAGCCTTTTCAAAGCGAGTTGATTTCTTTTCAATTGGCAGTAATGATTTAACTCAGTACTTACTGGCTGTTGACAGAAACAACAAGAATGTCGCTAGTTTGTATAACAGTATGCATCCATCTGTTTTAACTTCGATTAAATATATTATTGACGAATCTCATAAATACAACAGACCCATTAGCGTTTGCGGTGAAATGGCGGGCAATCCTGCTTCTGCATTAGCACTTGTCGGTATGGGAGTAGACAGCTTAAGTATGAGCTCAGGTAGTTTACTACGTGTAAAGTGGACGATTCGATCGTTTACAAAACATAAAGCAGAACAACTGGTTAATAAAGCATTAGCGTTAGAAAGTTATAAAGATATAGACGCGTTATTCACGCAAGCGTTGATTGACGCAGGTTTGTCTGGGTTAACGCGAGCCGGAAATTGACAATATCTAGTGCTAGAATATATTTCAGGTATTAATGTATTAGATATAAATATTCTAGTGAGGTTATTATTTAATTGTTTGAGTACATAGATAATATTCTAAACAAGGCAAGTAAACTTAAATGTTTCTTAATTGCTCTGTGCGGTAGCCTTTTGTTAGGAGTGCTAGATTATATTATTGGGGCAGAGTATTCTTTTTCTGTTTTTTATATCATGCCAATAATGGTAGCAACTTGGTATGGTGGTACTCTCGTGGGTATATTTGTAGCGATTTTATCATCCGTTATTTGGCTTGTTGCTGATATTGGTTCAGGACAGAATTATTCTAACTCATTTATTCCTATCTGGAATACATTTGTAAGACTTAGCTTTTTCCTTGTTATTTTAAGATTGCTTGACATTGTGCATAACAAACTTCTGATGGAAGAAAACTTAGCCGATACTGATGTTCTTACAGGTCTATCTAATCGTCGATTTTTTCAAGAGCAACTTGATAGGGAATACACGAGAATATGTCGTACATCAGAACATTTGACAATTGCCTTTATCGATATAGATAATTTTAAATACGTAAATGATACATCTGGGCATGAAGAAGGTGACAAATTACTGCAGTGTGTTGCAGAGACACTTACAAGTAACATTAGAGCGACAGATTTTGTAGCACGTTTGGGGGGGGATGAATTTGTTGTTCTGTTACCCGTTATTGAAACAGAATCCGTTAAGCAAACAATGGACAAACTTCAGCAAGAATTACTGGCTCGTATGAAAGAAGAAAATTGGCCTGTAACGTTTAGTATTGGAGTAATAACTTTTCTAAAAGCAATGGACTCAAGTAGAGTTATGATTAAAATGGTTGATGATCTAATGTATGAAGTAAAAAAATCAGGTAAGAACGATGTTCGCCATTTAATGTGGCCAGAAATTAATAATTAAACGGTATTTATATGATAGTAAATTCTCGATATATCAAAAACCTTATTTTTTTAACATTAGTTTTTAGTTTCAGTTATACCAGTGTAACTTATGCGAATGCGGAAAAATCAAATCCAAAGATTGTGTATAAGATAGATTTTTCTGATTATAGTAAAGGTTCAATTGATGAATGGCTATTATCAAAAGGATTCGTTCTAGCAAAAGATGCAAACGATCGAGAAATGCTGGATTTGGATATTGGCTCGAATCGTTTACGTTTGAATATTAAAAACAAATCTTTTGGGTTAATAATCAATGAAAAAGTAGATGTTATTGATTACGACAAAATTCGTATTGAATGGGGAGTCAATAAATTTCCTGGAAAAGCGGCTTATTCGAAAGGTGTCTACAATGAAGCGCTTATGTTATATATCTTTTTTGGTAAAGAAAAAATGGAAAGTGGAAGTATGTTAATACCCAATAGCCCTTACTTTATAGGTTTTTATCTGTGTGATAATGATCAGGTGAACACTCCATATTTTGGTAAGTATTTTAAAGTTGGCGGCCGATATGTCTGTGTTAACAAACCTGAAAGAGAACAGGTTGTTGTTACTGAGCTTAATCTTAAAGAATGGTTTGTTAAGCTATACAAAGTAAATGCTTCACCGGTTATTACGGGAATCAGTTTAGGTTTTGATACACGCTTTGCAGAAGAAAACGGCATAGCCTCTGCGTTTATAAAGAAGATTGAGTTTTTAAAGAATTAAAAGGAATATGTAACACTTAAATGCTTTTGTAATTAAGTTAAAAGCATATATCACTATCTCAACTAATTAATAGCCGTATAATTCTCTTTCTAATTTTTTTTGATCGAGATAGTCCTCTAATCGACGGCGTGCATCGATCTTTTCAAGATTAAATTTTCCTGAGTCTAACTCTAATTCTAAAAACAAGTTCTCAGCGGCATCAACTTCATTAGTTTCTTCTACATTTATACTATTCATGTTTCATCCGTACTTAGTTGTTATAAGCGTAATATATTTCTATATAGGTTTTTATTATCTAATGTCAATATTGTTATCGACGATTATTTTTGATGGAATCAATCGATTTTATCGATGCACCGGTATTTGTATTAATATACTCACTACTCGATATCACCGATAGCCTACATATAAAGCAGGTATCCGCCTGACTTAGAAGTGAAATTTAGAATAATATTTTTATAAGTGAGACTCCAAAGCTTATTAATTTTTATTCCACAAAATTAGTGAGAGATAAAACTAGTGATTTTGAAATAAATTGTAAAGCGAATTATTTTAATGGTAGTGATTCAATTTTCCGATGGATTCAATCTGTTAATAGAGGTGGACTTGAAATCTGGTTGGATAGTTATTTGGCCTTTCACTTTAATTACATTTTGGGGTAAATATTGAAGGTGATTAAAATGATAAATATATATTTATATATTCAAACTGATAAAAGAGTAGGATTTAGTAGCTTTCTTGAATATAAAATCCTACTATTCAAATTATGGATATTGATGAATTAAAAACATTCTTAGAGGTACACCGCACGCGACATTTTGGTCAGGCGGCAGAGAATTTATGTGTGAGCCAATCTACGGTAAGTGCGCGTATTAGGCAGCTTGAAGAAAGTTTAGGGGTTTCACTATTTAGTCGCGAAAGAAACAATATTCAACTCACAAGTGCGGGCAAGAAATTGATGGTGTATGCCGAGTCAATTTTAACTTCTTGGACGCGTGCGCGTTTTGAAATTGGTACTGAAGATGAGGGGCAAATACCTTTTATTATTGGTGGTGTACCAAGTATGTGGGATATTAACCTACAGGACTTTTTAAATTATCTTCACGAAACGTTACCCGATATCGCACTATATGCTGAAACACAAACGCCGGATGTGTTTATACGCCGTATCTATGAACAAACAATGGATATGGCTTTTATTTTTGATGCACCGCAAACAACTGATCTTGATATTATCGAAGTCACACACGTTCCTCTTGTTATGGTCTCATCTCAACGTGGCCTGAAAATTGAGGATGCTTTTACAAACGAATACGTTTTGGTTGACTGGGGAACCTCATTTTCAACAAGTCATGCAAAACACTTTCGGGATGCTTCGCCGCCAACAATTAGAATTAGCCTAGGTCGTCTAGCTAAGGATTTTATTCTTTCTCAAGGCGGAACGGCTTATTTGCCCGAGCCGATGGTGAATGAATATATTCAAAATAATTCTCTTCACTATGTGAAAGATGCGCCGGTTATTGACAGGCTGGCTTATGCAGTTGTTAATCCCCTTAATCAGAAACAAGATTTAATTCAGCATGCGTTGAATTTTTTCAATATAGAAAACAGTAAAGTTAAGAAAATATATTAAATTTATTTTGTGTTGATGAGTGTTGCTGCTTGTTTCGCATTTTCTCGTGCGGTATCAGTTGAATCAGAATAGCTTAAAGCAACACCCATACGACGTTTTACAAATGACTCCGGTTTGCCAAATAGGCGAATATCGGTTTGTGGTATTGATAAAGCTTTTTCAACATTTTCAAACTCGATTCCTTGTTTTTCTAAGCCACCATAAATAACAGCACTTGCACCTGCTGAACGTAAGATGGTCGAAACCGGTAGACCTAAAATAGCACGAGCATGCAGCTCAAACTCATTTTGGTTTTGGGTGATCATGGTTACCATGCCGGTATCATGTGGGCGAGGGCTAACTTCACTAAAGAATACGTCATCACCTTGTATAAATAATTCAACACCAAATAAACCACGACCGCCTAAATTATCGGTAACGGTTTTCGCAATATGTTTCGCTTTATCTAAAGCGGTTTTACTCATTTGTTGTGGCTGCCAACTCTCTACATAATCACCTTGTTGTTGAATATGGCCAATTGGCTCGCAATATTGTGTTTCAATCTCACCCGAAGCATTTACGGCGCGAACGGTGAGTAATGTAATTTCATAATTAAAGTTAATTATTTGTTCAACAATAATTCGGGTGGTGGCTACGCGTGCGCCGCTAAGCGCGTAGTCCCAGGCCACTTGAATATCAGCTTCGTTATTAATGGTAGATTGCCCTTTGCCTGAAGAAGACATAACCGGTTTAACAATGCAGGGATATCCAATTCCATTCTCAATTGCCTTTTTTAGTTCATTGTATGACTCAGCAAAGGCGTATTGTGATGTGGGAATACCTAACGTTTCTGCGGCAAGTGTACGAATACCTTCACGATTCATTGTTAATTGTGTCGCGCGTGCCGTTGGGATAATAGTTGCCAATTTTTCAGCTTCAATCTCAGCAAGCATATCGGTTGCAATGGCTTCAATTTCCGGTACAACAAAGTCTGGTTTTTCTTTTTCGATGAGTGCTTTTAATTCGGTAGCATTCGTCATATCAATAACATAAGCACGATGAGCAACTTGGTGGCCTGGAGCATTCTCATAACGATCGACACCAATGACTTCTACGCCTAGTCGTTGCAATGAGATAATGACTTCTTTGCCGAGTTCACCACAACCGAGCAGCATAACCTTTGTTGCATTATTTGAAAGTGGGGTGCCTATTTTCATGTTGGTATCTCAAACTATTGTTATAATTATTTTAGTTTACTATAACGACTTTAAAATTAGAATTATTTCAAATTACAGCTGTCAGAAAAATTGATGATGAAGACATTGACTCTATTATTAGTAACGTTAATGACACTGAATGTGTATGCGTTACCTGAATATAGTACACAGTATGATCCCAAGCGTGATCCCTTTGCTGATGGGCGAGCAGCGATTGAGTTAGCAACTAGAACAAATCGCCGGATTTTGATAGAAGTGGGAGGTGATTGGTGTAAATGGTGTCATATTCTTGATAAGTTTATCAAAAATGATGAGCAAATTAAGAATGCCTTATATGACACTTTTGTTGTTCTCAAAGTGAATGTTAGCGATGATAATGCAAATGAAAATTTTTTATCCGCTTTTCCTAAAACATTAGGCTATCCTCATATGTATGTTACTGAAAGTGATGGCAGTGTGGTTCATTCACAGGATACGGGCGCGTTTTTAATTAATTTAAAATATTCAAAGAAGCATTTTTTAGATTTTTTAAAACGGTGGAAATCAAACTAAAATGATTGAGTACAAGTGAAAAAATTCAAAAACAAGCGTGGTTTAGCTCTATCTCCAAAGGAAATCCTGCACGCTTGGAATGAGGATGTACCTCATAATATCATTTCAAAACAAAAGAAACGTTCATCTCGTCGTGACTTTTTTTTCCAAAGTACGGCTCTAGCCGGATCGCTTGCTTTATCTCAAACTGTTTTAGCTAAATCAACAAAAAATGAATCGAGTTTAAAGCAGCCTTGGTTAACCATTTCTGAAGTTCAAAACCATTTATTTCCTCGTGTAGGCAATTTGACTGAGAAAGATAGTTCTCCGAGTGCGAAAGATATTAATGCAATTGGCTATCTACAATTAATACTTAATACACACGACGCTGATCAAGATGAGCGTGAGTTCGTTATAAAAGGAACAACATGGTTGGATGGTATGGCTAATAACATGATTGGTAAGCCCTTTATAAAATTAAACAAGGAAGAGCGTGAACGCGTTTTAAGAAAAATATCTGAGAGTGAATCAGGTGAATCATGGCTATCTACATTGTTACGTTATATTTTTGAAGCATTGCTAACTGACCCTGTATATGGGGGGAATAGTCATCAAATTGGTTGGCAGTGGTTAGAGCATCAGCCGGGTTTCCCAAGACCGCCTGCAAATAAGAAATATTGGTTGCTACGTAATGGTTGATTACGATGTATGTATTGTGGGTAGTGGTGCTGGCGCAAGCCCGGTTGCGTATACGTTAGCGAAAGCAGGTTTTTCCGTTGTTGTTTTAGAAAAAGGGCCTTGGTTAAAAGAAGATGATTTTTTCAAGGATGAATTAGCCTGTTGCCGTCGTAGTGTCTATACCCCGCAGTTAAAAGATGAGCAACATGTTATCGAAGATTATGATGGAAAAGATAGTAATGGAAATTATAAATGGGGGAGTGAAGCCACGGCTGAATCCGGCTGGGATTTTTGGAATGGTAATTGTGTTGGTGGTGCCTCTAATTTTATGAGTGGTTATTTTTATCGTTTAAAACCGGTGGATTTTCATTTGCGTTCGGCGTTTGGAGAATTTAAAGGTGCTAATGTTGTTGATTGGCCGATTCAGTATAGTACTCTTGAACCTTATTATACTAAGGTTGAATCGTTGGTTGGTGTGTCTGGCCATGCCGTTAAGCATCAATTTTCTGAACCTCGTTCGACTAAAGATTTCCCTTATCCGCCAACGGTTGAACATCCTATTTCTGGATACTTCGATAAAGCCTGTGATGCTCTAAATTATCAATCGCTTGCGACACCTCGTGCTATTTTACCTTATGCCGTTGGTAAGCGTCGTGGTTGTGAATACTCTGGTTATTGCGGTAGTTATGGTTGTTCTTCTGGTGCAAAAGGCAGTGGTCGTGCGGCATTGTTAGATGATGCAGTGCGCACAGGCAATTGTAAAATAATACCGTATGCAAAAGTTTATCAATTAGATTCCAATGCTAAAGGCGAAGTAACACTCGCTCGTTATTATGATGTTAAAAATGAAACTAAAAAAATAACCGCTAAGGTTTTTGTCGTTGCTTGTCATGCAATCGAAACTTCCCGTTTACTACTATCATCTATTGGTAGCAAACATAAGAATGGTTTGGCAAATAATACTCATCAAGTCGGTAAGAATTTATTGTTCTCTGCGGGTGGTTCAGGAACAGGAGAGTTTCATTATAACGACATGCCAAAGCAACAAGCTGATAGTTTTAAAATTCGAGGCCCATTCATCAATCGAGGTTTACAAGATTGGTATGTTATTAAAGATAAAAAATTTACTTCACTTAATAATGGAGAGATTAAGGGAGGAACAATCGATTTTTTATTAAGTCATCCAAACCCAACGACACGAGCAGATTCACTTAAGTGGGATGAAAAAGATAAATTAATTTGGGGTGAGCCACTAAAGAAAAAAGTTAAAGCGGCTTTTACCGAAACACAACGATTTAGATTTGAAGTTTTTAATGATTGGTTACCAACGGATGATTGTTTTGTATCACTGGATTCATCAGTAAAAGATAAATGGGGTTCGGCTGTAGCAAAGGTTAGAGTGGGCTATCACGATCATGATTTGGTTGTGGCAAACTATCTGACAAAAAAAGCTGAAACAGTTTTAAAGCAAATGAAGGCAAAAAATATTAGTAGCAGCGTGAGTGGTTCTCCGCCTGCTAACTTAGTGGCAGGGGGATGCCGTTTTGGCGATGACCCGAAAACATCTGTTCTCAATGCTGATTGCCAAGCACATGATGCTGATAATTTGTATGTGACTGATGGGAGCTTTATGCCAACAGGTGGTAGCGTGCCGTACACTTGGACAATTTATGCTAATGCGTTTCGCGTGGCGGATATCATTAAAAAGCGTTTATGATTTAATTGAGTGTTTTTAAAATTTACGGTTAACGGCAAACTCTGCTAAAGCAATCAAGGCCATTTTGTACTCAGAATCTTCAATATCGTTTAAAGCGTCAACCGCAAGTTTGGATTCATTTTTGGCGCAATCTGCCGTGTATTGAATGGCTCCCGTCGCATTAATGGCTTCAGTGACCGCATCAATATAGTCCAGTCCATTTTCTTCAATGGCTTTACGCACGACAGCAGCTTGTTCTTTGTTACCGTGTTGAATGGCATAGATAAGCGGCAAGGTCGGTTTACCTTCAGCAAGATCATCTCCAATATTTTTCCCCATTTCTTCACTTGAGGCGCTGTAATCAAGTACGTCATCAATAAGCTGAAAAGCGGTTCCAAGGTGCATGCCGTATTTTGCCATTGCTAATTGAGATGAGTTGCTCTCTGGGTTAAATAATGTGGCTAATTCAGAGGCCGACTCAAATAATTTAGCTGTTTTATTGTGTATAACGTCTAAATAGCGCTGTTCTGTCGTATCAGGATCGTGCACATTGAGTAATTGCTGCACTTCGCCTTCGGCAATCGTATTGGTGGCATTAGCTAAGATCGACATAATTTTCATATCGCCCACTTCTACCATCATTTGAAAGGCGCGTGAGTAGAGAAAATCGCCTACCAGTACGCTTGCCTCATTACCCCACAGGCTGTTTGCTGTCTCTTGACCTCGACGAAGTTCTGAAGCATCGACCACATCGTCATGGAGCAGAGTGGCTGTGTGGATGAACTCAATAATTGCTGCAATTTCAATATGTTGCGAGCCTTGGTAGCCTATTGCTCGGGCACATAACAAGTGTATAACTGGGCGTAAGCGTTTACCGCCGCTGTTAATAATATGCGTACCGACTTGGTTAATAAGCACGATTTCAGACTGCAAACGTTCTAAAATCGTCGCGTTGACCTGTTTCATGTCGTCGGCAATGAGCTCGTAAATGGCTTCAATCTTCATACAATATCTTTAAATTATTCACTAAGGCTTGGAAAAACCAGTGATGCTATGGTGCGCACCGCGAGCTGTCAAGCGTACCTTTAATATATGTCATGAATTGAGACATTTTCCTGAATCAACTTGTTGGCTAAAAAAAGCTTAAATATCTACCAAAAAGAGCTTAAAATCTTTGACCCCACCTAGTTGAACCAGTACAATTGCCGGCTCAAATAACACCAGCCTTGTCGAGTGTTAATTCTTATCTGACAGGGCTTTACTGGATTTAGATTTTCTGGAGAAAATTCCATGTACGCAGTAATTGAAACCGGCGGCAAGCAATATCGAGTTGCTCAAGGCCAATATTTAAAAGTTGAAAAACTTGATATTGAAGAAGGCGGAAGCTTAGATATCGATAAAGTTCTAATGGTTGCTGATGGCGATGACGTTAAAGTTGGCGCGCCTTATGTTTCTGGTGGCAAGGTAACGGTTAAGGTTAAGAGCCATGGCCGCGGAGATAAAATCCGAATCATTAAATTCCGTCGACGTAAGCACTCGCGTAAAACGCAGGGGCATCGTCAACACTTTACAGAAATTGAAATTACAGGCATTAGCGCAAGCTAGTCCTAGGTAAGGAGTAATAATATGGCTCATAAGAAAGCTGGTGGTAGTACTAATAATGGTCGCGATTCCAACGCGAAACGCTTAGGCGTTAAAGTTTATGGTGGTGAAGCAATTTTAGCGGGCGGTATTATTATTCGTCAACGCGGTACGAAAGTTCATCCTGGTGTAAATGTTGGTCGTGGTGGTGATGATACATTGTTTGCTAAATCAGATGGTTTTGTTCAGTTTGAAATTAAAGGCCCGAAACGACGTAAGCAAGTGAGCGTTATTCCGGCGGCATAAGAAATATTAAATTATTTCTTCTTAAAGAACCTCGTCGATGACGGGGTTTTTTGTTTTATGAGCTACTATAAAATTTAAAGTAGCATTATTTTAGGTATACACGATGAAGTTTGTTGATGAAGCAATTATAAAAGTACAAGCAGGCAAAGGCGGCAAAGGTGCTGCAACGTTCCGTCGTGAAAAATTTATTGAGTTTGGTGGTCCTGACGGTGGTGATGGTGGCAACGGTGGCCACGTTATTATGGTGGGAAATGTGAATGCTAATACCCTTGCCGACTTTCGTTTTGTCCGTCACTTTAAAGCGGATAATGGTCAAGGTGGCGGAAGACGTCAAATGACCGGGCGCGGTGGCGAAGATAAAATAATTCAGGTTCCCCTTGGAACACAAATTTTTGATGACGATACCGATGAGTTGATCGGTGATGTTGTTGAAGATGGACAGCGTGTTATCGTTGCTAAAGGTGGTGAACATGGTATTGGCAACATGCATTTTAAAAGCAGTACTAACCGTGCACCCCGACAATTTACGTCAGGAACGCTCGGTGAAGAACGGCCTTTACGTTTAGAATTAAAAGTATTGGCGGATGTTGGTTTGTTGGGTTTACCTAATGCGGGTAAGTCGACGTTTATTCGTTCTGTTTCGGCAGCTAAACCCAAAGTGGCTGACTATCCTTTTACAACGTTATATCCAAACCTTGGTGTTGTTAGTGTAGAAGAACATCGTAGTTTTGTGGTTGCTGATATTCCTGGAATTATTGAAGGTGCCGCAGAAGGTGCTGGTTTAGGTATAACGTTTCTAAAACATATTTCTCGAACACGATTATTATTACATGTTGTTGATACGGTACCATTTGATCATGAAGTTGATCCTGTTGATAGTGTACGAGTGATTGAAAATGAGCTAGATAAATATGGACAAGATTTATCTAATTATACGCGCTGGTTAGTGTTGAATAAGATTGATTTAATCCCTAAAGATGAGCAAGAAGCATATTGTGACGATATTGTTGAAAGATTAAATTGGACAGGTCCAGTATATAAAATATCGGCAATTAAAAAACAAGGCACACAAGCTTTATGTTTTGACATTATGGCGCATGTAGAAGAACAGTTAGCATTAAATAAAGAAACAGAAGAGAACGAATAAAAATTCAGTTTTATTAAATCATTAATTTTTACTAGTGTTCAAACAAATTAGTAGCGATAATAATTAAAATGACTCAAACGCAAACTCAATACCGTGAACAATTAAAATCATCTAAACGTTGGGTGCTGAAAATTGGTAGCGCGCTATTAACTAACGATGGTGCGGGTTTAAATAAAGAGAATATTAAAATTTGGGTTGAACAAATTGTTAGTTTACGTAAGCAAGGTTTAGAAATTGTATTAGTTTCTTCAGGCGCAGTTGCCGAAGGAATGAGTCGGTTAGGTATTGCAGAACGCCCTCAAGCTGTACATGAATTGCAAGCCGCGGCAGCGGTGGGACAAATGGGTTTGGTTCAAGCTTATGAGTCGGAGTTTAGTCAATACGATATGCATACTGCTCAGGTTTTATTAACCCATGATGATTTATCAAATCGGCAGCGTTACTTAAATGCTCGTGGCACAATTCGCAGTTTACTGGCGCTTAATGTCATTCCGGTTATTAATGAAAATGATACGGTTGTAACGGATGAAATTCGTTTTGGTGATAATGATACGCTAGCGGCATTAGTGGCTAACTTAATAGACGCTGACCATCTTATTATATTAACGGATCAAGAGGGTCTGTTTGATAAAAATCCTCGTTCACACTCTGATGCAACAATTATTCAACAAGCCGATGTGAGTGATGTTTCACTTGATGCCATGGTGGAATCAACCGGTGGTAAATTTGGTAGTGGCGGCATGCTGACTAAATTACGTGCTTCTCGTTTAGCCGCACGTTCCGGCACGAATACGATTATTGCAAGTGGCCGTGATACCAATAACTTAACAAGAATTTATGCAGCTGAAACAATCGGTAGTTTATTATTTACCGATAAAAAACCTGATACCGCACACAAACAATGGCTTGCTGGACATTTGCAAATGCGCGGAAAGCTTATTATTGATGAAGGTGCAGAGAATGTACTCAATCAATCGGGTAGTAGTTTACTTGCAGTAGGTATTAAATCAGTTGAAGGCGATTTTAATCGTGGTGAAGTCGTTGCCTGTATTTCTTTAAGTGGTAAGCAGATTGCCTGTGGCTTAGTTAATTATAATGCCGATGAAATTAATCGATTAGTTGGCCAGCCAAGCAATAAAATTAATGAAATTTTGGGTTATATTAACGAAGATGAAATTATTCATCGGGATAATTTAGTCTTAATTTAAAAAGTATAAAAAAGGCGAAGTAATCACAGTGATTACTTCGCCAAATGTCGGAGTAACTTAAATTAATCGATAACAGGTGATATGTTTACGTTTAATTTAATCCGACGACCAGGATGATAAGGCGTTTGAGTCGTCATAGTGCGGCCGCGAAAACGGTAGCTCACATTATAACCATCAATTTGTTTTTTCGTTTCACTTACGTGTTGGGTTTCGCAACGATTTTCATAACCCGTGTGTTGAGAAGAGTAAGCATTTCGGCTTGCAATACTACTACCAACATGTGAGCCAATTAAAGCGCCGACTAAAGCGCGTCCTTTTCGTGATTTTCCGTGACCAATGTTATTACCAATAACACCACCGATGATGCCACCTAATAACATTCTTCCGTCGCGATCTCCATCATTATAGCTTGTATGGGTTACGCGCTCTTTGTAGCAATGTTGGGTTGGTGTATTGGTTGTGATGTATCTATAAATAGGCGTAACACTTAGAACTTTTGCTTTAATAACAAAGCTATCCGCTTCAGCGGTATAAGTTGGGAAATTGTCATGGCCTGCTTGCGCTAATGGCATTGCGGCTACCATTAATGCTAAAGTAGATACTACTATCATTTTTGTTTTCATCACTTATCTCCTGTTCGAAAATGCTGTTGTTTGTCAGCGTTGGAGATAATTTAGCGTACAGCAGCTGAATGAAAGCTGAATGAGCCCAAATTAATTAATGCTTGGCTAACACATTGATTTATTAGGTAAAAATAATTCATGAAGATATTACTATTATCGGCTTATCACGCACAAAGCCATCAATCATGGTGTCGTAGTCTTATGGTTATGTTCCCTGAGCACGAATGGGTTTTGTTGAGTTTGCCGGGGCGTTATTTCAATTGGCGAATTCGTGGCAACGCATTAAGTTGGAGTATTGAACAAGCTGATACTTTAGATCAGCAATATGATTTGGTGCTTGCAACGTCAATGGTGGATTGCGCAACGTTGAGGGGGCTTAACCCTAATTTATCGCATGTAAAATGGGTTGTGTATTTCCATGAGAATCAATTTTCATACCCTGTAAGTAGTGAGCATGATCATATCGAACCCAAAATGGTGAGTTTATATAATGCACTATGTGCCGAGAAGGTTTTATTCAATAGCCAATATAATTACACAAGCTTTATATCGGGTTTATCTGCTTTTTTAGAAAAAATGCCAGATCATGTTCCAGAAAGCACAGTGAGGATAATTGAGAAAAAGAGTAGTGTCCTTCCAGTTCCCATTGATGTGCCCATAGATAAGACAGTTGAAAATAAAAAGTTAACGCTTAGCAGTGAAGTGCCAGTGTTGCTATGGAACCATCGCTGGGAATACGATAAAGGCCCATTGCAATTACTCAATGTTTTATATGAGTTAAAAAAACGTAATTTCAAATTTAAGTTAAATTTAATTGGGCAACAATTCAGAACAATACCCAAAGAGTTGTTAGAAATAAAAAAAGTATTTTCCAATGAGGTAATCAGTGAAGGGTATATTAAGCCGATTGAAAAATATCACGAGATATTAAAATCTTCAGACATTGTTTTATCTACATCATTACATGACTTTCAGGGTTTAGCAGTACTCGAGGCGGTGGCATCAGGTTGCATTCCTATTGTTCCTAAGCGTTTAGCTTACCCTGAGTTTTTTTCGATAAAATACTGTTATGAATCTAGTCTTGAAAACTTAGGTGTTGAAGCAACGTCAATGGCGGATAAAATAATTGAGCATGTAAATAATAAAGAAGCAGTAGATTTAAATGATATTAATATTACAAGCTTGAATTATGAAAACATGAGGGAATGTTATTCAAGGATGTTATTTTCGGATTAGCATAAATTCTTGCAAGCCACTTCGCATAAGAACGGAGCGGGCATATTTAAAGCTAGGCATTGCTTTATTAATAGCGTGTGGTGTAAGGGGGGAGTGTCGAATAACCTCATTATTTGCGACTGAATGTTGTATTTTATCGGAATCGATTATTTTAAAATCACCGGATTCTGTTGGGTAAGTTTCAGAAGTAAAAACAAATCCATGTATGATGGTTTTGTTTGTACAGAAATTTAATAAGTGATTATGAACGAAGGGCAATACCTTTGGGTTAATGTAATTGAGGCTATCCCACGCAAGTATTAAGTCGTATTTTTTTTCTGGTGCCGATATGGTTTTTGCTATCTTTTCCATTAATACACCGTTTGGGTTTTCACCAGCAGGCCAAGATAAATTAATTAAAGGCTGAATACAGTCAGCAATTGTTAGGTAGCAGTTATGCTCGGAATAAAAATTAAAACTGTCGGGTTGAGCTCTACCTAAATCTAATATTTTAGGTTTGTATTTTATATCGTTTTCAGTTGAGTGGTTTGTGTTAGATAAACCATTCCAAATTGACTCAAAGATACGAGTAGACAGCGGCTCTGCATTATCTGAATAATAATCAGATAATGCAGGTTGTATTTTAGGTAACATTTGAAAATATTACAGCAGGGGTTAGTAAATGCTTAAGCACGTTTAAGTTGGTTGTCTGGTAAATTGGTTTGTGGTTTAGATGGTTTTTCATGTTTTGTTTCACTCATATCTATGCTGCCTTTAAATTTAGCACCATCTTCTAGCGATACACGCGGTGAAAAAATATTACCATTTACTTTACCTGTTTTACTAATATGTACTTTTTCCTTTCCGTGTAATTCGCCAGTGAGTGAACCATTAACGATAATGGTTTGCGCGTAGACATCAGCTTTGATATCGCCATTATTACCAACAATAAGTTGGTTACCTTTTAAATCAATAGTACCTTCAACCTTGCCATCAATAATTAAACCTTCTTCTCCTGTTAATTCACCTTTAAAGTGAATTGAAGGGCCAATGGAAGCGAGGTGTGAGCTTGATGCTGGTGCCGTATTTGTCGTTTTACGAGGTGCTTCTGCTTTTTGAGTATTGGTTGTGCTTTCAAAATTATTTTCAGTGACTTTATTAAATTTATCGCTCACGTTTTTTTTCATTTCATTAATATCAAACATTCCATATTCTCCGTTATGACCTGTGAAGGGATTGTAATCACTTCTTTAGTTTTTATAAGTGACATTAAGTGGTGATATTATAGTGGCTAGTGATTAAAAAACGTGCAGCAGTTCTCAAGTCCACTTTGAAAATTCTTCAATGCTTGATTAATACGAATTTATAGCTATGTCTTTATCTACAACAATTTTACAAACACTGTCTAATCAATTTTTAGTTATTTGATTTACTTCAAATTTAGGTTGTGACATTTGATGAACCTAAGTTAATGAGGTTTCATTAAATACCAACAGTCTTTGTGGAATACATCTTGGGGAATTACTTTGAAAGGATAATTATCAAGGTTAAGAGGAATGACTATTTAAATAGCTAGGCTCTAAGTGATTGCTCAACGCGCATAACATTATTAATAAAACAATCTAAATTCACTTCTGCATCGTGTTTTGAATCATAAGGGCCATGATCGATTCCTTCTCTGGAAGAAAAATACCACTTATTTTCAATGGAAAAAAAACGTCCAGATCTAAACGGGATAACGCCAGATTCCCCTTTTCTTAACATGTCCATTTCTACCTACCTAACTAAATTACGACGAGTATCCTATATATAGGTGAATGAGATGGTGTTGTAAACCAAATCACTATGTTGCAAGATAAAAGGTATATTTTGACTGATTAAACACAATATATAATGGTTGTCTACGGAGAAATTGAATGAGTAAAGAAAGCCTACCAACGCCGAATGAAGCCTTGCCTGGGCGAGATATTGCACTTGAACAAGCAGATGAACATTTTTCAAGCAAACATTACGTTTCTCAAAATAATGTATTACCACCTTTCCCTGCATCAATGAAAAAAGCGTTGTTTGGTTTAGGTTGTTTTTGGGGGGCTGAACGAAAATTTTGGGTGCTTGAAGGCGTTTACTCAACCGCGGTGGGGTATGCAGCAGGCACAACGCCCAACCCAACATATCAAGAAGTGTGCTCAGGAATGACCGGCCATAATGAAGTGGTATTGGTTATCTATGATGAAAATATTATTTCATACGAGTCTTTATTGAAAGTATTTTGGGAGTCTCATAATCCTACTCAAGGTATGCGGCAAGGTAATGATCGCGGTACTCAATACCGCAGTGGTATTTATTGTTATACCGATGAGCAATGTGAAATAGCTGCAAGCTCAATTAAAAAATTCCAAGAGACATTACAAAATAATAACTTAGACAATATCACGACCGAAATTATTGAAGCGCCTAAATTTTATTATGCTGAAGATTACCATCAACAATATCTTGCAAAAAATCCTAATGGGTATTGTGGTTTAGGTGGCTTAAATATTGAGTATCAAATTTAATGAAGCAGAATTTACCAAGTTATCAAGATATTCTTGATTTTTGGTTTGCTGAAAAAACCAAACCACTCTGGTTCAACTCTAGCGATGAGTTTGATCAATTGTTACGTAAAAAATATTTGGAAATTTACAATACTGCAAAGGCTTCAAAATTAGCAGTATGGCAAGAGGATCCTCTTGGTGTTTTAGCGCTTGTTATTATATTAGATCAGTTCCCTTTAAATATGTTCAGAGGGCAATCTCAAAGTTTTGCAACTGAGGCGATATCGAGAGATATCGCTGCAGAAGCAATTAATCATGGATATGATGCAGAGTTAACTCCAGAGCAAAAAGCATTTTTATATATGCCTTACATGCATAGCGAGAATCTAACTGATCAAGAACAAGCTTTAATATTATTCAATCAAGAAGGCTTAGAAAATAATCTTAAATTCGCGCAACATCATTATGACATTGTGAAAAAATTCGGCCGCTTCCCTCACCGTAATAAAATACTAGGCAGAGCTAACACCAAAGAAGAATTAAAGTATTTGAATTCAGATGAGGCGTTTCTTGGTTGATATATTAATGGATGCTCGATGTTTCAGCATCGTTGTTTTTGGTGATCTACTTTGCGTTAGTGTTAGCTGAGTTTAGTAATGAAGTTTGTATGTTACTCCGATTGGAAGCAACTGCCAGAGAGTGCTGATACACTCTTTGTGCTCGCAGAAAAAGACAGTATCTTTTACTCACGTTTGTGGTTTGAGTGTTTGGCTACCACTACTCTAGATGATGATCATACAATGTTGTTGGCTTGCGTAGTGGCGGGTGATATCGTGCTGGCAATTCTTCCCCTAATGAAGAGCGCTGGGAGTAAAACTTGGTATTCTCTCAAGCATGGGTTTACTCCACTTTACAGTCTATTACTTGCTGATGATGATCAAGAACAGGTTCTTTGTTGCCTGTCTCAGGCTTTGGCTCAGTTACCGGTTAATGGATTGCTATTAGAGCCCGTTGCAAAGGATGGTCGTAAAATAAATAGCTTTCAAAGAGCTCTAGAAGCAACGGGATTTTGCTGTAATCAGGTGTTCCGAAGCTATAACTGGGTTTGTCGCTTGCAGGGGCAATCATATAAAGAATATATGCTAGCCCGTCCATCCAAACTGCGTAATACTATCACCCGTAAAAAGCGCAAACTTGAACGTGAACACGGTTTTGAGATACGTTTATTTACTGGTGATGAAGTGCTGCAGGCAATGCCCGATTACTATGTTGTCTACAATGCCAGTTGGAAACAAAATGAAATTAAGAATCTAGATTTCCAAGATTGCTTTGTGGAGAAATTTTCGAAGGCGGGTTGGTCTAGGCTTGCGATACTTTATATAAAGGACCAACCTGTTGCGGCACAGATTTGGTTTGTACACTCTCACAAAGCCAGTATATTCAGGTTGGCCTATGATAAGGCGTGGAGGCAGTATTCAACGGGCTCAATACTGACCAGTTTTTTGATGGAGTACGTGATTGATACCGATATGGTGGAGGAGATCGACTTTCTGACAGGTAACGATGCCTACAAACAGGACTGGATGTCTGAACGCAGAGAACGTATCCTATTGAGCTGTATAAAAAAGGTAAGTCGAGCAGGGTGGTATCAACCGTTTATTGAATCACTGAAACGTATGCTGAAAAAGCGATAAAGGTAGAATTTAGAATGAAACAATTTGTATTGGTTTACTTGGGCGGCACTCAGCCAACCAGCGAAGAGGAATCGAAGAATCATTTTTCGAAATATATGGCGTGGTTATCATCGCTCGGTGAAGCGGCTGTTATTCCTACAATACCTTTAAAGGATACAAGTACAGTAAGCTCTGATGGAACGATAAAAGACGGGGGCAGTTGCGCTATGTCAGGCTTCACGGTTATTAAAGCAGACTCGTTGGCGGCCGCACTATCGATAGCTCAGGATTGCCCATTTCTTGAAATTGGTGGTTCACTTGAGGTATCTGAAATGATGGAGATGCCTCTTCAATAGTAAATTTTAAAGGGTGGGGTGAAAAACTCCACTAGATTGGGTGCAGCACTTTATGATTTGCCTAATTTTATGCTAGATGTATAACAAATCTCGCTCATGGGAATAAACACCATGTTTGATTTTTTCGTCTACGACCTGTCAGTTATTTGGAACTATAAAAATTATGAATCAACCTAAAATTTACCCCGGTTTAGACCATGACTCGAATGGCGGTATGACAACTGTCGGCAAAATTATCCGTGATGCATGGTTGTTCGATATTCTGCCCGAGTCTGAAACCTGCGTAGGTTGGGGGGTTGCGCGGATCGATGTAATTTACCAACAGGTGAATGCTGAGTGGGATAAATACGGCAGTATGGTCAGTTCGTTGCCAGACGAATTAAAATCTCGACATAAGCGTATCTATGACGAGGCCATTGCTCAGGCCAAAACTCGTGGTTGGGATCCTGAGAATATTGCTGGCGATGTGGACTAATCAGGCTTGACTCCCTCCTAACTTCTTAGAACGTTATTGTTATACTTCGTGCCGTACATCGGATGCTCTTATCGTCATATCACTAACCTTATCTTAACTTTTATTTAATAATCTCGTAAATATTTCACCTTAATATATAAACAAACCTAAACACTTTAATAGCGCAAAGTTCTCGTATAATTATCTTGTATCAATAATATTAATCAGGGTACTAACTGGGGTTATTTGAATAAAAGTATGAAGTTACTTATTATACCGATGTTCACGCTTAACCTATTTAAGCAAATGCTGATTTACCAAGGCTCAATCCAGAATTTAGTATTGAAGAAGGTAATAATAAGGTAGTAATTTTGAAAATGTACTTACATTTATAGCTAAAATATCATATCCTCTCACTCTCGAAAAATTCGAGATACAGAACCGAAGGAATATCAAATTTTACCTGTAACAGATGCCTATAGTAATAGGTTCAAAGTTATTAATTGAATTACTAAACAAAAAAACACTATTAACTCAGAACAGACTCAGGTGGCTGTTTTGTGGATAATTTAACCAATTACAATTATAGAGGAAATACCAATGTTCACGAGCAATCCCTTTGTCGAGCTTTCGGCATTAATATCAACAGATGTTATGCAGATGTACATCATTGTTATGGCTGTACTCGTCGCTGGCGGTACAATACTAGACATGATGCATAAGAAAAGTGCTAAGTACTTTTTCGAAGATGCAAAAAAAGCGAAAGCAAGTGCAACGCGCACAGTCGGTTCTGGTGAAAAAGCCGGTCTTGCAGTAGCCGTTCTAGCTAACGAAGTATTAACTTCAGGTGAATTTGCTAATACGAAACGTAGAATTTCTCACCTTTTAACCATGTATGGTTTTATCCTCTTTGTTGTTTCTTCAGCGTTAATGATTTTTGAAAGTGACTTAGTTGCAACAGAAACACTTGCTCAAATTTGGCACACAGGTGCAATCATGCTTTGTCTTGGTGGTTACTGGTTCTGGTTCTTCATTCGTGTGGATGTGAACTCTGAAGGTGCTAAATGGTACAAATTAGTACGTGCAGACATCTTTATCGTTTCATTATTCACTACTGCTACATTCGCACTTATCTGGTCTTACTTACAGTTTAACGGTATGAATGGCAAAGTTGGGGAAATGGGTTTAACGACATTGTTCTTCTTATTCTTCCTTATTTCAAATACAACACTATTTGCTAGCGTATTATGGTCTAAGTTTGCACACATGTTCTTTAAACCAGCAGCAGCATTGCAAAAACGTATTGCTAAAGCAGATGGTTCAAACTTGAATTTGCCTACGGACTTCGATTTAACTGACCCAGCAGTACAAGCTAAATTCCCAGATATTCCAGAATATATGGGTAAAAAACCAGAATATATGGGTCATGGTATTAGACGTGAGTCACCAAACCACTACTAACATTAATTTAATAACAATTATTTAAGAAAGAGAGAATATTATGCCAACTTTTGTATATATGACTCGATGTGATGGTTGTGGCCAGTGCGTAGATATCTGCCCATCTGACATCATGCACATCGATAAAACGCTTCGCCGTGCTTATAACATTGAACCTAACATGTGTTGGGAGTGCTATTCATGTGTAAAAGCATGCCCTCATAACGCAATTGATGTTCGTGGTTATGCCGATTTTGCTCCACTTGGTCACTCTGTACGAGTTCACCGTGATGAAGAAAAAGGCACAATTGCATGGCGCATTAAGTTCCGTAACGGTAAAAAAGATATGGAATTACTCGCACCTATTACGACTAAGCCATGGGGCACAGGTTACCCAGATTTAGCTGCAGCAGCTACGCCTGCCGGTGACATGGTTAAGAGTGAAAATTTATATAACGAGCCTAAGTATGTTGCTATGAATGACTCTGCATTAGCTACGCTGGAATCAAATGGCTTAGAAATTAAAGAAGGGGTTTACTACTAATGGGCTACAAAACAATTATTGAAGATGATATTGATATCTTGGTAGCAGGTGCGGGCCTCGGTGGTACCGGTGCTGCTTTTGAAGCAAGATATTGGGGTAAAGACAAGAAAATCGTTATTGCTGAAAAAGCAAATATCGATCGTTCTGGTGCGGTTGCACAGGGTCTTTACGCAATTAACTGCTACATGGGTACGCGTTTTGGCGAAAATAATCCTGAAGATCACGTACGTTATGCACGTATCGATTTAATGGGTATGGTTCGTGAAGATCTCGCATTCGATATGGCTCGCCACGTTGATTCAGCTGTACATCAGTTTGAAGAATGGGGTCTACCTATCATGCGTAATGCTAAAACGGGTGCTTACCTTCGTGAAGGTCGCTGGCAGATTATGATTCACGGTGAATCTTACAAGCCAATCGTTGCAGAAGCTGCTAAAAAATCAGCGGATAAAGTATTCAACCGTGTTTGTGTTACTCATTTATTAATGGATGATGCTAAAGAAAACCGTGTTGCGGGTGCTGTTGGTTTCAACGTACGTACTGGTAACTACCACGTATTTAAGTCTAAGACTGTAATCTGTGGTGCTGGTGGTGCTTCAAATATCTTTAAACCACGTTCAGTTGGTGAAGGTGCAGGTCGTGTTTGGTACGCACCTTGGTCATCAGGTTCTGCATATGGACTTATGATTGAAGCTGGCGCGAAAATGACGCAAATGGAAAACCGTATCGTATTAGCACGTTTCAAAGATGGTTACGGTCCTGTTGGCGCATACTTCTTACATCTTAAGACGTATACACAAAACTGTAATGGTGAAGAGTACGAATCAAAATGGTTCCCAGCACTTCAAGAAATGGTTGGTAAAGAATACCTGGATCCAGAAGCGTCACATGCAACGCATCGTCCTATTCCAACATGTTTACGTAACCATGCAATCATCAACGAGGTGAATGCAGGTCGTGGTCCAATCCACATGGTTACAATGGAAGCATTCCAAGATCCACATTTAGAGGAAATTGGCTGGCATAACTTCTTAGGTATGACGGTTGGTCAAGCAGTACTATGGGCTGCAACAGACGTTGATCCTAAATATGAAAACCCAGAATTAACAACTTCTGAGCCATATGTAATGGGTTCACATGCAACAGGCTGTGGTGCTTGGTGTTCAGGTCCTGAAGACGTTTCTCCTGAAGAATACTTCTGGGGTTATAATCGTATGACGACCGTTGCAGGTTTATTTGGTGCCGGTGATGCGGTTGGTGGTACACCACACGCATTCTCATCAGGTTCTTTCACTGAAGGACGTCTAGCGGCTAAAGCGGCTTGTAAATATATTGATGATGGTAAAGCAGAAGGCATTCGTGTTTCTGAAGAGCAAATTAGCCGTCGTAAAGAAGAAATCTACAAGCCAATGGAAACTTACACTGTAGGCCGTAACGAAATCGTTGCTGGTTCTGTTAACCCTAACTACATCAACCCACGTCAAGGTCTGGATCGTTTACAGAAGTTGATGGATGAGTATTGTGGTGGTTTTGGTGTTAACTACATGACTAATGACAAGCTTCTTAGCATCGGTCTTAAGAAAATGGCTGTTCTAGGTGAAGATCTGGATAAAGTAGCTGCTGAAGATATTCATGAACTACTTCGTGCATGGGAATTGAAGCATCGTTTCTTAACGTCAGAAAGTGTATTCCAACACACGATGTTCCGTAAAGAAACTCGCTGGCCTGGTTACTACTACCGTGGTGACGCGATGAAGGTTGATGATGAGAACTGGCATGTATTAACCGTTTCTCGTCGTAACCCTAGTACAGGTGAATACACGATGGAAAAAGCACCTCTATACCATCTTGTAGGTGACATCGAAGATAAAGATTTAGCTAAATTGAAAGCTGAAGGTCACCACTAAGCAAATATAGGCATGATTTTGCTAGTTTAAGGAAATCACGCTTAGAAATATATTTGCGTCAAAGAAGGACTGGCATGTATCGTGTCGGTCCTTTTTTTATCTAATAGGGGCAATATAACCCTGTATAGATAAGGCTAAGAAAACTTGCGTATTTTATTGAGACAGTTAAATGAATATTATTGAAAACACAGATGAAGAAATTTTAGAACACGCACACACAATGTGGGCAGATCTAGTTAAATACTCGAATGAAGGAAACTACGGTGCCTTTACTCGTAACTTTTCGGCCTCGTTTATGAAGGGCGCGAATGAAGTTGAAATGGGTAAGCAGTTTGCGCGTAGTGATCTAGCAAAAAATTTGTCAGACGACTACACCTATCTTGGCTTAATACGTCGTGGCGAACATGTCACCGTTCTTTACAAAGTAATTAATAAAAAAGATAAAGGTGAATGGCTGGGACGATTAGTACTTGGTTATGAAAAAGAAAGAGTAAAAATTTTTGGCGCGACACTATTTTAAATTCCCCCTCCCTTTATGGGAGGGGATTATATTTTTTACTGAGCTTAGCTATATTTTAAGACAGCTACACTGAAAACAGGTTTTAAGAATGTCAGATACAATTGAAGATGAAAAATTCGTCGAGCTAAATTACAAAGTCGTCGATGACAAAACCGGTGACGTTTTGGTTACAGTCGATTACCCCATTGGTTATGTTCATGGTGTTAATGATGTGATGTCAGAAGAAGTGACTAAGCATCTTTATGGTAAAAAAGTGGGTGATATTATCGATGTGCCAGTTGATACAAGGCAATTGTACGGTGAACGAGATGAGTCATTAGTCTTTACTGACCATATTGAAAATGTTCCTGAAGAATACCGTGAAATTGGTACGACTATCACCATGGAAAATGAAAAAGGTGAGCCGAAGAGTTTTATCGTTACCCGCTTTGATGAAAAAACATTAACCGTTGATGGTAACAACCCACTGTGTGGTAGAGACGTTACTTTTGTGTTGGAAGTGTTGTCAATACGTGAAGCAACCGATGAAGAAGTTGACCTTGGTGGTGCAATCGATGCTGATCCAGATCTAAATGATATACTGAATCGCGCAGAATGAAATTTACAAACACCTATAAATTATATCCAGACAATAAGTCCTTAGAGAGTGCCATTGCAAACTCTATGGTCATGTTGAGTGACGAATTTGGTGATGTAGCGCTTCCTGATAGCAGTGTAACGACAGCCGATAATTTCCTTCACACAAGAGGGAATTACGAGCAGTATCGTTTCAACACTAATATTCTAGAGAATGTACGTGAGGCACTTGAAGGATTGCTAACTGAAGGATATCGCACTCAAGAACCATTAGCTTGGGGAGCAGTTCAGAAAAGGCTTGGAAATATTCTAGCTGGGCTAGGTCAACTGCACAGTGATAAAGATTTATATCAAAAAGCTATTCAGTGTTTTAACCATGCGCTAGAAATTTATAACCAGCAAGAGAATCCTCTGGACTGGGCAGCTACACAAGCAGATTTAGGTACAGTATTACAGGCTCTCGGCCGGCAAGAATCTGATTCAAAAATATTAAATAAATCTATTGATGCCTATACCGAAGCATTACTGGAATATACTCGAAAAGATACGCCGCTAGAATGGGCTGATGTTATGTTTCAACTGGCTGCGACTTTTCATGAATACGGGACACTACTAAAAGGTAATCGTACTTTTCAAAAGTCAGTTGTATCCTATAAAAATGCACTTGCAGAACTTGATGCTGATAATTATGCATTCGAGCTAGCAGCCACACATAACAATCGTGGTTCAGTGCTTCAGCATTTAGCTGAATCTGAACAAAATGCAGGACGCATGCAAGAGGCAATTCGATCGTTTGAGACGGCTTTAACGATATGTATGGAGCAACAACTGCCAATTCATCTTGCGGTAATTTGCCGTGTTAATAGGGCAATAGCTCAAAGTCTTCTGTCTGAATTAACAGAGGATACTACCCTTGCAGATGAAGTGGCCGATGAGTGTGAAGTCATTATTGAATGCTTTCCACATGCGCTTCAGCCGCTGTGTTTAAAGTATTGTAATGATTTGATGAATAAGATGAGAGAAGTAGTAAAGCAGTCTGCCTAATAAGATGGGAGAAGTGCTAATACCTTCTACTATATAACAATTTAATATAAAACCATGAGCTAACGATAGGATTTTGAAGATTGGTACCTGAAGTTAAAGAAGTAAAAAAACGTGATCCAAATGACCCTTGCTTGTTTTGTAAAGACGCAAAAGGCATATCTATGGATAATGAATTAGCGTATAGCGCCCGTGACAGCTATGGAGTAAGCCTCGGTCATACACTGGTTATCCCTAAACGTCATGTAGCCGATTTTTTCGATTTGACGGCTGAAGAAGTAACCGCCTGTATGAATCTTATTAATGCCGAGAAAAAATCTATTGATGAGGAGTTTAGCCCCGATGGATATAATATAGGCGTAAATATTGGGCCTGCAGCGGGTCAGAGCATTTTCCATGTTCATATACATATTATTCCCCGTTACAAGGGAGATGTTGAAAATCCTCAAGGGGGAGTTCGGCATGTATTACCAAAAAAGGCGCATTACCAGCGCTAATATAGTATAATTCGGTCAGTTTACTGGGAGGGACTGACATAACTGTTTATTTTCCTCCCGCTATTTTAACAATTAAGGAGTTTATATTATGGGTGAGTTTACAAGACCTAAGGTGCCAACAGGCGTAACAGAGTATGTGACAACTACACAGAAAGAGATTGTTCCTGGAGCGTTTCATGTTGGTTATACAACTGAATGGAAAAGCTTCCAAAAAGAAGTACCTTACACTACGCCTAAAAAACCTTAAGTCACTAGGTCGCGCTACTATCAAAGTTGCGTAATATACCTATAGATTAAGTTGAAAAAAGCACGCTATATAGCGTGCTTTTTATTGTCTGTTATTTAAAGAGGGTGATTCTTCTAAGCAATAGTTGAGACGGTATGCTACTCAAGTGTACGGCAAGAAAATATTTAGATTGCACGTAAAAACTATTATTTAGAACTTAAATTCGTTCAGAAAGCTTGTATTCAATATTTATAAATGCACCTATATCTGCCATAAAGCGGGTAGTTCTACCACCGAATCCAACATCTGGACAGATCTCATCTTTATCAACCGATAAAACCAAAACTACACCGAGTCGAGGTGATAAATTATGATTTTTAGTCGCCAGGATAATTTTTTCCTTAGCCGGTTCAAGTTGTTTAAGAAGAGCGTCCGTTAATTTATAAATATCTAACTCATCATCAGTGACTGTTTCAGTCGATAGCTCCCATGAGCTGATTACAGGTGAGTCTAAACCACTGTTAGCGCCAGCAGCATTAGTCGACGTTGGTTCAATGCCAAGTTGTTGAGTTATATTATCAGGATTAAAGTGATAACCTGAAAGTGCAAAGAATGCCCGTCCTTTATTAGATGTCAAAATCATTCACTCCAATTAAAAAAATACTTTGATTATTAACTAATAACAAATATAAAACGGGATTATAACGTATAGCTTGATTATATGCATGGAGATCCCATTGTAGGATAAAGTACTCTTCAGTATTAGTTTTTTGGTAAAAGCTGAAACAATTACATACATTTAGCTCTGCATTGTAATAATAATGTTCCGATTAAAGCTCGACGTACGATGTTCCCATAAATAAATACCTTGCCACACACCGAGTGCGCAATGTCCGTCACTAATGGGTATTGTTAGGCTGCTTGCTGTTAACACTGCTCTTACATGGGCTGACATGTCATCGGGACCTTCATCGGTATGTAAGAACATGGGGTCACCATCAGGCGCTATTTTAGCCATAAATGTTTCTAAGTCGTCTCGCACTTGTGGATCAGCATTTTCACAAAGCATAAGTGACGCGCTGGTATGTTGTACAAAAATATTGCACAAGCCAATTTCTATTTTTGATTCGCGCACGAAAGCTTGCACATCTTGAGTAATATTGTAACTACCTCGTCCAGTGGTTGTTAACGATATTTTAAATTGTTTCATAATTAAAAAACCTTTATTTTTCTTTAATGCGATGAACCATAAAGACGACTATATAAACCTTTGTTTTGTATCAACTCATCGTGAGAGCCTTGTTCGATAATATGACCATCTTCAAAAACATAAACACGATCGGCTTGTTTTACGGCGCTTAAGCGATGCGCGATAATTAAGGTTGTTTTATTTTTCAAATATTCTTTAAGGGCTATATGTAAGTTTTTTTCGGTATGTGTATCGAGCGCAGAAGTGGCTTCGTCCAAGATAACAACTTTAGGTTCAGATAATAACATCCGCGCAATGGCTAAACGTTGAAGCTGGCCGCCAGATAGCCGTACACCATTATGACCAATGAGTGTATCAAGTTGTGCAGGCAAGGCTTTAATATCACTATCAAGTTGTGCGGTGGTTAACGCTTGCCATATTTTTTCATCGTCTGTTTCTATACCTAATGTAATGTTGCTACGGATACTTTCGTTAAACATGGCTGGATGCTGTAATACGGTGGCAACATTTTCACGTACGATATCTAGACCGATATCAGTAATGGGAACATTATCAAAATATAACATACCTTGTTGTTGTGGATACATGCCGAGCAATACCTGAACAAGTGTTGATTTACCACCACCACTTGCACCAACTAAAGCAATTTTTTCACCCGCTTTAATCTCTAAATTGACATTTTTTAATACAGGTTCTTTTTCGCCATAGGCAAATTGGATGTTTTCTATTTGTATAGAAACGGTTTTTTCATTCTTAAATGGATTTTTATTATGCGGGTATTGGGGTTCTTGTTTTAAGTGTAATAAATTATTGATACGAGCGAGTGCGGCATTCGCGGCGAAGTAAGCATATTGTATATTTAAAATTTCTTGTACGGGGGATGTCATAAACCAGAGGTAACCAAATACTGCCATCATTTCGCCAATACTTAGATTCGAAAATACAACGAGGAACATGCTTAGCGCACGAAACACATCGAAACCAAGTAAAAAAATTCCAAACGACAATCGATTCGCAGCATCACTACGCCAACTAAATGATGCGGAATGTTTTTTTATTTGTTGGGCTTTTTTGGTAACGCGTTGTAGGTAATGTTTCTCTCGATTACTTGCCCGTATTTGTTGAACACCATCTAATGTTTCTACTAAAGATTGTTGAAATATTTCGTAAGCATTATTTTCTTTTTTCTTTAACGTTTTCACTTTTTTACCTAGAACAACGGTAAAGTAAATAACTAAAGGGTTCATAAATAAAATGAATAAAGCGAGCTGCCAATGGATCCATAAAAGAATAATAGTAATACCGATTAAACTTAAGATGGCGATAAGGGCTTTACTAATAGATGCACCAATAAATTCATCAATGGCATTAATGTCGGTTACAAAACGCGAACTGACAGAACCACTACCGAGAGTTTCATATTCTGCCATCGATATGCGTTGCAGCTTCATAAGCAGGCCATGGCGTATGCGGTAGGTAACGTCTTTTGATACAATGGTGAATAGACGAGTTTGCCATACGGCTAAATACAAGCCACTTATTCGTAAAAATACGGTGATGCCTAAAATAGCTAAAATATAGAGACTAGGGCCATGCCATTGTTCAGGTGTAAAAATATTAGTAATGGAAACGAGACTGCCTGGTTGATTAAGTAATACTTCATCCACCAATAAGGGCATTAATAAAGGAATGGGGACTGTTGCAAGAACAGCGAATAAGGCAACAATGTTCGCTATGATTAAAGAACGTTTATGTTCACGTGCAACATTAAGAATATATTTCCAATCATATTGTTTTATTTGGAAATTATTATTTTGAGTAGAGTCCGAGCGCATAGTGCCAAAATTTAATGAACAGGGTGGATATGTGATTTTTACACATCATATCAGTTTCATTGTTAATTGGCTTGTTGCTAAATTTTTATTGTAACGTGTCGCTTCCCGGGGGATAAATATCGGTAGATGATTGCTTCGCTTGATTTTGGTTATCCATCATTTCAACCAAACTACGAATGGATGCATCTTGCGGAACATCTTGTATATTGGAAAACCAAACATCAACAATAGCGTTGTTAACATCAGGTTCGGCGGGCATAACAGCAGGACTACCAACAAATATCCATTGCTGACCATTTTGTGTTTGAATGGTGAGTAATTGTAGTGGCACGGTATCGATTGGATCTGGTTTCATACTAATCTCCATATTATTGACGCTTGTGAGGTAATATGCAGCAACTATGCCAATATTTTAACTTTATTTAACATTTTACAGTAGGGTTCCAATAATGAAACATGTGCGATTAACCGATAACTTATATGAGTATTTGTTGAGTAATTCAGTCACTGAACATGCTATTTTGAAAAAAGTAAGGCAAGAAAATAGTCATGAACGCTTAACCTCTATTATGCAAATAGCGCCTGAGCAAGGACAATTCATGACGTTACTCATTAAGTTGATTGGCGCAAAACGAATTTTAGAAATTGGAACATCTACAGGCTACAGTAGTCTTGCGATGGCGCTTGCATTACCCTTTGACGGACAATTAGTCACCTGTGATAACAATGAAGAGGCGACGAATAAAGCATTACAATATTGGCGTGAGGCTAATGTAGCCGATAACGTTCAATTAAAATTAGGCCCTGCATTAGAAACATTGGCTAATTTAATCGAGGAAGGGTTAACTAATCAATTTGATTTGGCTTTTATTGATGCTGATAAAGTTAATTATGATGCTTACTTTGAAGCGTGCATGGCGTTGGTTCGCCCTGGAGGTGTTATTTTGATAGATAATGTTCTTTGGGGCGGTGCGGTTGTTGATAAGAGTGATATGCAAGCAGATACGATTGCAATTCGTGATTTAAATAAAAAGCTTTATAGTGACTCTCGTGTAGAGATTAGCATGTTGCCTTTAGCTGACGGTTTAACATTAGCGCGTAAGAAGTAGGAAATAGAACTATGGCAGATATTTTTAGTTTGACGGCACCGATTACAGCCAAAGAATTAGATAACCCCCCGCGGGTAGTCGCTGAATACTTTAAACACCCTAAAGGTATTTTATATTTCGATCTTTATTGGCATCAACAACAGCCTAAAGATGCCATGCACTTTATCGAAGGCACACTAACAGGTGAAGGCCCTTGGCGAATTAATGATATTATTTTTAATGTGTTAGGTTGCCGGAGCACCAATATTGAAATGGCATTAGAACATGAACAATGGATGACATATCTACAAACTGCGGACAGTGATTACCCCCCTCAAGGCTTGATAAATGCTATAGCAAAAAAAATGGGTGCGGATATTTAAATATGGCATTAACGATTTCTACGTTGCGTGATTGCAAAAAACGACAAGAAGAGTATGTATTTCAATTGGCAACATGGCATCATAGTGAATGGTTACACCTTAATAAGGGGGCGACACTTGAAGATCGGTTAATACGTTATAAAAAAAGTGTTGTAACTCAATCTTTACCTGAAATTATGATTGCATGTGAAGGCAATAAATTATTAGGATCGGTGACGTTAGATAAAGAAGATATGGACACACGACAATTTTTAACACCTTGGTTAGCCAGTTTATTTGTTGAACCTGATAATAGAGGTAGAGGTATTGCTAGCGCATTGATTAAATTTTGTGTTAACTATGCTAAACAACAAGGATTCAAAAATATATATTTATTTACCGAAGATCAACGTGATTTTTATCAGCATCGTGGTTGGCATTTTGTTGAAGCATTAGAATACCGCAATGCAGAAGTTGATCTTATGAGCCAAAAATTAAAATAAAGAATAGGAAAAAATAATGACTAGCAACTCAGTATTAACAGACCAAGCATTAGACCAATTATTTCGTTCAGCACGCAGCCAAAATGGTTGGTTAGATAGCCCAGTGAGTGATGAACAATTACAGCAAATTTATGAGTTAATGAAATGGGGACCAACGAGTGCGAATAGTTGCCCAGCACGTATTGTTTTCGTGAAATCAGACGAAGCGAAAGAGCGATTAAAACCTAGCTTGCAAGAAGGTAACGTTGAAAAATCGATGACTGCGCCGGTGGTTGCGATTATTGGAATGGATATGGAATTTTACGAAGAATTTGGCACCTTGTTTCCACATACTGATGCAAAATCTTGGTATGTTGGTAAACCTGAAAAAATTCAGGAATCAGCTTTCCGCGATAGTAGTTTGCAAGCGGCATATTTAATGGTTGCAGCACGAAGTATGGGGTTAGATTGTGGTCCAATGTCGGGTTTTGATAATGTAGTATTGGATGCCGAGTTTTTTCCCGACGGAAAAGTGAAGTCGAACTTTATCTGTGGTATTGGGTATGGGGATGAAACTAAAGTATATCCGAGATTAGCTCGGTTAACATATGAACGTGTTTGCCAAGTTGTGTAGCGATTAGCCGTTAAAATGGATAATGCCACAGCGGCGAAGGTAAGTTTTAAGACCATCTTTCGCTTCGCCTAAATTTTTAAAGGGGCCTTGTACTTGGTCTTCTCGGGTATTGAAATACCATTGGGCTTCGTGCGTATAATAGCGTTTTGAACGATCGGGGATAGTTTGTTCTTCACCTTGACGAGGTAAGTGGTGCAAATCTTGTTTGCCAATTGGTACAACTCTCATGACCCTGCTCTTAAATGTTCAAATCTGTATTAGTTCATTAGCGGCCGAAAATATTTTTTCAGCAGCATTATTTATGGGTGCATATTAACCAATTTTGGGCAGCTTGTCTGTCAGCAAAAACCTACATTTGGTAAATAGTGTATAATGAAATGCTTAAATAGAACTGTTATTGTAAGTACTTACTTGCCTTTAAAGCTATGAGAGTCAATGAAACTTAATATATTAAGACTGATGACGAAGTGCTCATTTTTATCTGAGCGCAAGCGATTGGAATGGTATCCGCCTTTCTGGTTAATGCGTATAAAGGTTCTCTCTCTAAGTTCTGACTGGCGTCATATAACCCTTAGATTACCACTAAATGCGTTTTCCCGAAATATGGGAGATTGTATGTTCGGGGGGTATCAAACCGCGCTTGCTGATCCTATTGCTGCCTTAGCGTGCAACCGTGTTTTGAATCGACAATACAATGTTTGGACGCGCCATCAAGAAGTTGATTTTCGTCATGTTGGTAACTCCGATTTAGAGTTACGCTTTGATTTCAACGAAGATATCGAAAAACAAATTCATATTGATTTAAACAATAAAGGCCGCAGCACGCCCACTTTCGAATACGGATTTTACCGAGCAGATGGTGTAAAGTGTACCCATATTAAAAACACGGTTGCTATTCGAGCCGCTGATTATAAACCACCACAACCTTCATAACATTATGTCGACAAATACAATTCATCCTACCGCAATTATTGACCCGAAAGCTGAATTAGGCTCAGGTAATAATATTGGTGCGAACACGATTGTTGAAGCAGATGTTGTTTTAGGGAATTATAATATTCTTCATACGGGTGCTGTTTTAAAAAATGGTTGTCGTATTGGAAATGAAAATTCTTTTTATGAGTATTCGGTGATGGCTGGCTTACCGCAAGATGTTGGTTTTGATAAAGGTGCTCAAACCTTTGTTGAAATTGGTGATAAGAATGAATTTAGAGAATACACCACAGTTAATCGGGCAACTTTAAAAGAGCAAGGCTTAACCAAGCTCGGTAACAATAATTACCTGATGGCTCATGCTCATATTGGCCATGACTGTGTATTGGCAGACAACATTGTGATGGTAATTAGTTCGGGTATAGCTGGTCATGTGCATGTCGGGCAAAATGCGTTTATTTCTGGCGGTGTGATGGTGCACCAATTCACTCGGATCGGCGAATATGCAATGATTGGTGGTAATGCAAAAATAACTCAAGACGTATTACCTTATTTTATTACCGATGGCGTGCCAGCCAGTGTTAAAGGCATAAACGTAGTTGGTTTAAAAAGAGCGGGTTTTAAAAAATCTGATATCTCTGACTTAAAACAGGCTTATCGGGTAATTTTTAGTTCAGGTTTACCTTTGGAGCTGGTGCTTGATCAACTTGGTGGAATAAATTCTAATTTAATCAAAGTGTTACATGATTTTATTAGTCGATCTAAGCGTGGTTTTCATCGAGTCGAACACAATTAGTGTATTAAGTTAAAAGTACTTTAAATTCAATCACCTAATTTATCTCAATTAATAGCCATAAAAAGGCAATCAGGGCTTTATTCTAAGCTTACCTACCGCTAAAATTGCCGGTTCAAAATATTCTTATAAATAGTAGAGACAATATTGTGGCTGTTGAAGTTAATCCAGAAGTAAAAGGTAAGTCGAGTTTTACTCGTGACGAGTTACTCCAATGTGGACGTGGTGAATTATTTGGTGAAGGTAACGCGCAGTTACCTTTACCTCCAATGTTAATGTTTGATCGTATCGTTCAAATTACTGAAGATGGTGGCCAGTATGGCAAAGGTGAGGTCATTGCCGAGCTCGATGTCAGTCCTGATTTATGGTTTTTTGATTGTCACTTTAAAGGTGACCCAGTTATGCCTGGTTGCCTAGGTTTAGATGCTTTATGGCAATTAGTTGGTTTTTATTTAGGTTGGCTTGGTGGTCCTGGACATGGTCGTGCTTTAGGTTCGGGTGAAGTTAAATTTACTGGACAAGTAACACCTAAAAATAAAATAATTCAATATCGTATTGAATTAAAACGCGTCATTATGCGCAAGCTAACAATGGGTATTGCTGATGCACATATGACAGTTGATGGTCGTGAAATTTATACCGCAAGCGATTTGCGTGTAGGTCTATTTACAGAAACAGATGGGTTTTAAAAAAAATGTCTTTACGTCGTGTTGTTATTACAGGGTTAGGAATTGTTTCCAGTATTGGTAACAATAAAGAAGAAGTGACAGCCGCTTTAAAAGCGGGTAAGTCAGGTTTAAGTTTTTCTCAAGAATATGCAGATATGGGCTTTCGTTCTCATGTGCATGGCGATCTCGATATCGATTTAGATAGTTTAATTGATCGTAAACTTAAACGTTTTATGGGGGATGGTGCTGCATATAATTATATTGCAATGCAACAAGCGATTGATGATTCTGGCTTAGAAGACAGCGATGTATCAAATGTTCGTTCTGGCTTAGTAGTTGGTTCAGGTGGTCCATCAACTTCAAATATTGTGCAAGCCGCTGACGTGATGCGTGACAAGGGGATTCGTCGAGTTGGTCCGTATATGGTGACGCGCGGTATGTCTAGCACTAACTCAGCTTGTTTAGCGACACCGTTTAAGATTAGAGGTGTTAATTATTCAATTACATCTGCCTGTTCTACCAGCGCACATTGCATTGGTAATGGAATGGAACTCATCCAGCTTGGTAAACAAGATATTGTCTTTGCTGGTGGCGGTGAGGAACTTCATTGGACTCTTTCGGTTTTATTTGACGGAATGGGTGCTATGTCGTCGAAGTATAACGAAACACCTGAAACAGCATCACGTGCATTTGATGCAGGCCGGGATGGCTTTGTTATCTCTGGTGGTGGCGGTATGTTTGTTTTAGAAGAACTTGAACATGCAAAAGCACGTGGTGCAAAAATTTATGCTGAGATTGTTGGTTATGGTGCAACCTCTGATGGTGTGGATATGGTTCAACCTTCAGGAGAAGGCGCGGTACGTTGTATGCAACAAGCTCTAGCCACTGTTGATGACGATGTGAAAATTGATTACATCAATGCACATGGCACCAGTACACCGGTTGGTGATATTAAAGAGCTTGAAGCAATGAAAGAAGTATTTGGTGATAATCTTCCATATATTTCTTCAACTAAATCGTTAACTGGGCATGCCCTAGGTGCAGCAGGTGTTAATGAAGCGATTTATTCTTTGTTGATGATGCACGGTAATTTCTTGAGTGCATCGGCTAATATTACAGAACTTGATGAAGGTGCCGAAGGCTTTCCAATTGTGCGGGAATTACAAGAGAATGTTGATTTGGATTGTGTGATGTCAAATAGTTTTGGTTTTGGTGGAACGAACGCTTGTTTAATTATGCAGCGTTATAAATAAAAAATATTACTTTGTAATATAAAAAAAGCCCCGCATCAGCGCACTACTGTCCGGAATAAATTATTACAAAGTGAATAAAGTGTTGCAGCCAAAGGAGTTTATCGTTAAAACTCTAAGCGTCAACTTAAAATCAGAGGCTGCAACATGTATAGAATGACACGATTT
>Ga0316205_10000280_pt1 | contig 107196 bp, 87 predicted proteins | sample 3monthpyrite_MG_FD_204941 | JGI IMG/M metagenome (GOLD analysis project Ga0316205, IMG submission 204941) | Microbial mat bacterial communities from mineral coupon in-situ incubated in ocean water Damariscotta River, Maine, United States -... | ecosystem: Environmental > Aquatic > Marine >... | reverse complement strand
GCATCCAGCCAAATAAAAGGATAGAAGCTGTCTAATGGACGCTGCTGCCATTGTTTTAGTTCGGGGATAAGTTTGTCTGTGATGCTGCTGATCGTTGCATTGGAGACGCTAATACCGTACATGTCAGCAATATGTGATGACATATCAGCATAACTCATACCCAGTCCAAACATGGCGATAAGTTTGCGCTCAATTTCATCGGTTAAATGTGTTTGGTGTTTTTTAACCAGCTGGGGTTCAAAAGAGCCTGATCGATCCCGTGGGGTTTGAAGGTCGAAATTACCGCTGGGTGATTTAATGGTTTTAGTGGTAAAACCATTTTTACGATTGGGGCTTTCAGCTTCCTCAAGGTGAGTATCAAGCTCTGCTTTTAAGGCGGCTTCAGTCAGCTGCTTGATTAGCGGCGTTAATATGCCGTCCTTTCCAGTGAGGTCCTGGCCATTTTGTAAAGCGGCCAATGCTTTGTTAAAATCAAATTCTTCAGACATGTATCATTCCTCTTACTTTCTATTGTAATGAAATGACACAGAATTTCTAACACTCCCCTCATAAGTGTAAAACCATATTTCTTCCAGATCATTTTGAGCAAGCTCTCTAAGCGTATAAGCGGCCACTACTTTTTAACATGCTTCTTATGTAACTTTGATATGAATTTATTACCATCAAAGTCATCAATGGCTGCACTATCTTCACCCGCCTGCAGCTTCGCTCTAAGTACGCTCAGCTTTGTTTCATCTTCCTCAAGTTTACGCAAACCCGCTCTCACCACTTCGCTAACAGACTAAAAACGCCCTTCATTTATTTTAGAAGTAACAAACTCATCAAAATGCTCACCCAATGTAACTGATGTATTTCTAGCCATGTTTATACCCTCTCAAAAGCTATTGTATTAAATATTAATACAATAGCAATTTAAAGACAAATACTAGTACACAAATCCAGACTTATAGAGGTAAAAACAGGCATAAAAAAACCGCATAGCTCAGAGAGCTATGCGGTTTTTGCAATGTGTATTGCTACACATTTCGATATGGTGCCCAGGGCCGGAATCGAACCGGCACGCCCGTGAAGGCGAGGGATTTTAAGTCCCTTGCGTCTACCAATTTCGCCACCTGGGCAGATGGTCTTTTTACTTCACCCTAATTTCGCTATGCTCCGTAGCCTGTCGTTTAATAACGACTGTCTACCACAACGCCACCTGGGCAGATGGTCTTTTTACTTCACCCTAATTTCGCTATGCTCCGTAGCCTGTCGTTTAATAACAACTGTCTACCACAACGCCATCTGGGCTGATGGTCTTTTTACTTCACCCTAATTTCGCTATGCTCCGTAGCCTGTCGTTTAATAACGACTGTCTACCACAACGCCACCTGGGCAGATGGTCTTTTTACTTCACCCTAATTTCGCTACGCTCTGTATCCGGTCGTTTAATAACAACTGTCTACCACAACGCCATCTGGGCTGATGGCCTTACGTTACTAGCTTTTTATCGTATAACCACGATTCACTCAGCCAGTCTTCGAGCGATTTATAATGGAGGCGGGTCCCGGAGTCGAACCGAGGTAGATGGATTTGCAATCCACTGCATAGCCACTTTGCTAACCCGCCTTGACTTGCACAAACAAAAAAACCTCGGCTGGCGAGGTTTTGATGCGTATTATCCAGTCTGCCATCTCTGAACAATTAAATTTGGAGCGGGTGATGAGGATCGAACTCACGACATTCTCGTTGGCAACGAGATGCTCTACCGCTGAGCTACACCCGCTTACTTCTGATTGGCTATTGCCTCAACAGAGGGCGCTATTATAGAGATCGCAGGCTTTGGGTCAAGTGGTAATTTCGTTTAATTGTAATATTTTTCAGTGACATAGTGATTGGCTTTTTTTAAGGCTGATTTGACGGAGTATTTTTGATAATTATGGCTTATTGACTGGTTTTGCTGATTCTCAGGTTGATTTACGTTTGGGATTAAATGGGTTGAAAATGTCGATTTTTTATTTGGGTGTGGATTGGTACTGGGTTTAAATCCCCCTTAATCCCCCTTTTGCTAAGGGGGAGACTTTGGGTTTGGGTTTGGCTTTTGCTAAGGGGGAGACTTTGAATTTAGCTTATTTATGCATCGTGCGCTTTCATCGCCTTCCAGCCCGACCTCATATAGTCCACCATAGAAGCTACAGTGAGTATTACCGCTATCACCAGAAGTACCAGACCTATGGAATGAGTGGGTAATCCATACCAGTCATCACGGTGCAACAGAAACCCCAGTGCAAACATCTGTACGAAGGTCTTGTATTTGCCCAGTGTGGAAACGGCGACATCATCGCGCTTACCTTGTGAGGCCATCCATTCCCTGAGGGCAGAAATGACAATTTCCCGACCAATAATAATACAGGTGCCGATAACAATAATGACTTCCTGATGCGTTGACGCTAACAATATTAACGCCACCGCCACAATCAGCTTGTCCGCCACCGGGTCCATAAAGGCACCAAATGCGGAGGTCTGATTAAGTTTTCTGGCAAAGTAACCATCAAACCAGTCGGTGACGCAGGCCAGCCCGTATAGCCATGCGGAGGCAGGCCTGGCCCAGTCATAGGGTAAATAAAACAGAATGATAATAATCGGTATGAATGCGATTCGAGTCAGGGTCAGGCTGTTGGGTATATTGAGTTTCATTAATTTTTTGTATTCTGGTTACTTTAATTAAGTGTGACAAAAATAAGTCTATTCCGCGCGCAGCACATCATAAATGATTTGTGCTAAATTTCTACTGATACCCGGCACTTTTGTTAAATCTTCCACACCCGCCTGCTTTACCCCCTGCAAACCACCAAAATGCTTGATGATGCTTTGCCGACGTTTCGGTCCTAACCCCGCAATAGCTTCCAGTGGTGATGTTCTGCGCGCCTTTTCTCTTTTTGCCCGGTGTCCGCTGATGGCAAAGCGGTGGGCTTCGTCCCGTACATTTAATATCAGGTGAAAAGCGATGGAATCTTCTGGCAAATATAAATCCTGGCGTCCGTCACTAAACACCAGTTTTTCCAGCCCCGCCTTACGCCCTTCCCCTTTAGCAACACCAATCAGTTGCACCTCATCTATTTGCAGTTGATCCATCACTTCCACCGCCTGCCTGAGCTGGCCTTTTCCGCCGTCGATAAACAGAATATCCGGCATTTTTGCATCATCATTAGTGGATTTTTTGAGGCGTGAATAACGCCGTTGTATCGCCTGACGCATCGCCGCATAATCATCACCAGGTTCTATGCCTTCGATATTAAAACGCCGATAATCCTGCTTGTAGGCTCCTTCCAGCGTAAACACCACACAGGATGCCACAGTCGCTTCCCCCATGGTGTGACTGATATCGAAACATTCCAGTCTTGTGGGTAACTCATCGAGTTGCAGAATTTTTTGCAGGGCTTCAAAGCGTTTTAACATACCAGTGCGGGAGTTCATTCTGGCTTTAAGTGCAATTTGCGCATTGTTTAACGCCATGCTTACCCAGCGAGCCCGCTCAGATCTCACCTGATGTGTTAAACGAATTTTATGCCCCACCCGCTCACTAATCGCCTGTTGCATATCCTCCATTTCCTGCAGTGGGTGGCTTAAAATAATTTCGCGGGTTTGTTGCTGTGCTCCCTGTTGCTGTAAATAATATTGTGAAATAAAATTTTCAAGCACTTCTGTTTCACTTAAAGCCTCGGGCAGTTTCGGAAAATAACTGCGGTTACCCAGATTACGCCCTTCGCGAATAAAAAATACCTGTACGCAGGCCTGTGCCCCATTGCAGTAACAGGCAACAATATCCACATCCCGGTCGTCTCCTGAAATATACTGTTTCTCAACTACCTTTTGCAGCATACGAATCTGATCGCGATACACCACGGCTTTTTCAAAATCGAGGTTTGCCGAGGCGGCTTCCATTTGCACCACAAGATCTTCTATTAACTGGGTGCTTTTACCTTCTAAAAACATCAGCGCATGATTAATGTCCGCCTGATATTTATTCTCGCTGATGTAACCTACACAGGGGGCGGTGCAACGTTTAATTTGATATTGCAAACAGGGCCGTGAGCGATTTTTAAAATAGCTATCATCGCACTGACGAATTTTAAAAAGTTTATGAATAAATTGCAGGCTATCGCGCACGGCGCCGGCACTGGGAAACGGCCCTAAATATTTGCCTTTTTTTCGTTTTGCTCCGCGATGCACCACAATTTGCGGATAGGTATCCTGACTCGACACATAAATATAAGGATAAGATTTATCATCCCGCAATAAAATATTATAGGGTGGCTGATGCTCTTTTATTAAATTAGATTCGAGCAATAACGCCTCACTTTCAGTGTGGGTTAGTGTCACTTCAACTTGCTGAATTTTACTGACCAGCGCCTGGGTTTTTATCGACAGACCGGTTTTTCTAAAATAACTTGAGAGACGATTTTTAAGATTTTTAGCCTTACCCACATACAGTAATTTTTGCTGCCCATCGTACATGCGATAAACACCTGCACGGCTAGATACATTTTTTAGAAAGTGCTCCGCATCGAAGGTTTTTTCTGTAGATAATTCGGTCATAAAAAACAGTTTGATAGAAAAGTTTAAGTGGAAAGGCTAATCATAACCCAGTCTGAATCAAGCATATACAGGTGATTTTTTTATAGGCGTTAGCCATGAATTATCATTATTTGCTAACGATATAACACTTTAATAAATGTTCCACGACCCGGTATGCAGATAAAAAACAGGCCATTAAACTGGTGATTTTAAAAAACAATTGATTTTACAAATGAGCTATAACTTATTGATTTTATAAAGCATTAAAGAGAAAATCAGTTGGTATTTAAATCGATAAAACAAAAACACCCCCATTAAACGGGGGTTTTACGGCTTCAGGGCCGCATATTAAAAACAAATAACGTTTAATAGCAAAGCTAACTAGTTGATATTACTATTGATCAGCTTCAATTAAACCGTGTTTGATAGCCAGGTGCATCATCTCTACATCATTTGAAACATCGAGTTTTTCATGCAGGCGTTTTCGATAGGTACTGATGGTTTTCGGGCTCAGGGATAGTTGTTCTGAAATGGCATTGGTACGCATACCCTGGCTAATCATAATCAACACCTGCAACTCTCGCTGCGACAGAACATCGATCAGGGATTCCTCACCGGGTAGCATGGACAGTGCTAATTGCTGGGCAATGGTCGGCGCAATATATCTTTGCCCTGCGTTAACTTTTTGAATCGCCTCCACCATTTCTTCAACCGGGCAACCCTTGGTTAAATATCCTACGGCGCCGGCTTCTAGTAATCGTTTTGGAAGTGGCCCTTCACTGTGAACCGTAAGTACAATAACCTTAGATTCCGGATGCGTTTTACTTAGACGTGAGGTTGCTTCAAAACCGCCGATGCCTGGCATATTTATATCCATTAAAATTACATCGGGTTTAATCTTACGAACTTTTTCAAGCGCCAGTTCGCCACTATTTGCTTCATCGACCACTTCAATCCCCACCTGGTCTTCGAGTAATCGCCTCAATCCATATCTGATTAGATCATGATCATCAACCAACATGACTTTTATTTTAGCCACTGCTTCTTCCTTTTTCATTTTTATTGTTCATATTATAACACCTACACCAACATTGACATTAATTGCCACAACTTAAAAAAGTATCGCTCTGTAATGAAGTATTGGTTAGGTATAACAAATGCTGTAATGACATGTGTTTAACGAATTTAAAAAGCTCACCAGCTTTTGTAAGGCTGATTTATTAAATTCACATTATAATACCGCGGGTCTTCAGTGACTTCCTTACCAAGCCATTCGGGGCTATCAAAAACTTCCGCCTCATCACTCAGTTCAATTTCCGCCACCAGCAGCCCTTCATTATCTCCATAAAACTCATCGATCTCCCATTTGTGATTGCCCTGCTCTACTACATAACGCGTTTTATCCACCTGCGGCTGGTTGCAGAGCTGGTCTAACATTTCCTCGGCTTCAAGCAACGGAATTTCGTATTCATATTCCATTCTGCGCATCGCCAATGTCGCACTTTTTATATTGATATTTGCTTTATCCCCCTGCACTCTGATGCGCACAGACGCTTTACCCATTTCCCCCATATAACCCTGGCGAATACGATGGGAATATTTTACAGCTTCGCGCCAGTTATTATTCGCGAGTAAAAACTTGCGTTCTATTTCTATGGGCATAATAGTCTCTGTTTCATTTTGTTTAAATGGTTAATGGTGTTATCTTCTTATGTGTAAGCAATAGATACAATAAAAATTATATGCGCAACGATTTTAACCTGGATTCGAGTCTAATTTACCTTAACCATGCGGCGGTTGCGCCCTGGCCTGTGCGCACGGTTAATGCGGTGAAACAATTTGCCAATGAAAATGGCGCAGTTGGCTCCAGCCACTATTTAGAATGGTTAAAGATTGAACAACAACTCAAGGAAAATCTGGCGACACTAATAAATGCCCAGTCTGCTGATGAAATTGCCCTGCTTAAAAATACCTCAGAAGGCCTGTCGATAATTGCTCGGGGTATTCAATGGCAACCCGGCGATAATATTGTTATCTGTAACGAAGAATTCCCCTCAAATTTTATTGTCTGGGATGCATTACGTGCCCAGGGGGTTGAACTGCGTATTGCTAATATTACTGGAAGCGAATATCCTGAAAAGGCCATTATTGAACAAATGGATGCCAGTACCCGTTTATTAAGCATTAGTGCAGTACAGTACGCCTCTGGACTGCGCATGAATCTTGAATTATTAGGCAAGGCCTGTAAATCGTATCATGCTTTATATTGTGTGGATGCGATACAGCAGATCGGTGCCCTGCAATTTGATGTACAGGCAATGGATGCGGATTTTGTGATTGCCGATGGCCACAAATGGATGCTCGGCCCTGAGGGACTGGCGTTATTTTACTGTAAAGCATCGAGTATGGATGAATTACAGCTACAGCAATTTGGTTGGCACATGGTTGAAGATCTGTATAACTTCGACAATATGCACCACTGGCAGCCTGCCAGCAGCGCACGACGCTTTGAATGCGGCAGCCCGAATACCGTAGCAATTCACGCACTTAATGCCAGTATTGGCCTGCTACTTGAGCGTGGTATGGACAGCATTGAAAGCGCTGTGCTTGATAATGTAAAGGCGCTTATAACATTATTTTCTGATTTAGCAGATATTGCAATTTTAAGTCCCATTGATCGTAATCGTTACGCAGGGATTTTTAACTTTCGTAAAAACAATACCAACCAGGAGTTGCTGTATCAAAATGTGGTTAAAAAAGGTGTGGTATGTGCGTTGCGTGGTGGGGGTATCCGTTTGTCACCGCACTATTATAATCAGCAAAGCGAGTTTGAAAAACTGATTGAATATGTAACAGATTTTAGCGCTTAGCCAAAGTGATCTAATGCAGGTATGAGGCGCATAATCCAGGGTGCTGGATAACAGGTAAAGCGACATAATTTTGACTAAACTCATAGGTAAAATTATTGTCTACACTATATAACAAAAATAGCTGGGAGCACTTACACTGAATATTTTCAGTAAAATACGAAATTCAATCTGGGATAAAATTGTTGGCTGGCTAAGCGCCAATCGTGAAGACAGCAATATGCCTATGTCGGACTTCGATCGGCTACGTTATGAGATACGTCCCGGTGATGTTATTTTAGTTGAAGGGCGCTCCCCTATCAGCGAAATAATAAAAACCATCACCCTCAGTAGCTGGACCCATTCTGCTATTTATATTGGCCGACTACATAATATTGATGATCCAATGCTTCGCCAGTTTATTCAGAAATTTTACCAGGGTGAAATGGATGACCAGCTCATTATTGAATCGCAATTAGGCGCCGGCACCATTGTAGACAATATAAGCAAGTACAAGGATGATCATTTGCGTATATGCCGACCAACCAGCATCACCCGTCATGATTCGCAGAAGGTCATTGCCTACTCGATTAATCGACTTGGTACTAATTACAATGTACGACAGATTTTTGATCTGGCGCGGTTTTTATTTCCCTATGGTTTATTACCAAGGCGCTGGCGCTCGAGTTTGTTTGAGCACAATGCGGGCACACCAACCCATACGGTTTGTTCAACCATGATGGCAGAAGCTTTTGCTTCGGTGCACTACCCGATTTTACCCGTATTGCACCGTAATGATGTTGGCCAGTTAATAATGTATAAACGCAATACCAGCTTAATCACACCAAAAGATTTTGATTATTCGCCGTATTTTGATGTCATTAAATACCCGATACTCGACTTTGATGAACTAGCGATATATCAAAGAATGCCCTGGGGCAAAGATGGTATTGTGTTAAACGATGAACGAGATATAAGTATAACTTCACCGAAATCGGTTAAAGATAAGGCTAAACAGAAATTAAATCCAGAGGCCAATTCTCCAAATACAAATTCGGAGATTATAAATACAGCTCAAACTGATACACCGGATTTAAGTTCTGAAAACGAAACACCTGAACCAGTGGAAGTTGAAAGCGTGAAGAACAGTTCGGTTTAAAAAATTACATAAACAATAATGATACGGAAAAAACTATGATCCAATTTTTAAGGAGATCGACATGATTATCTGGCTACTGATTTTTATCGTTACCATAGGTATCGCGGCCTATCTCAGATTACCCCAGACAATCTGGAGTATCGCACTGGCAGTGGTTTTATTTTTATTTAGTATTTCCGGCATTGCGGGCCTATCAACACTGTTTATTATCTGGGCTGTGTTTCTCGCGATTATTGTGCCACTTAATCTGCCACAGTTTCGTCAGAAATATATTTCACAACCCACGCTTGAATTCATGCGTAGCTCCATGCCGAGCATTTCAAAAACCGAACAGGAAGCACTTGATGCGGGAAAAACCTGGTGGGAAGTGGATTTATTTAGTGGCAATCCAAACTATTCAAAAATTCGCGATTTACCACCACCAAAATTATCCGAAGAAGAACAGGCATTTATTGATGGCCCTGTTGAAGAACTATGTGCCATGCTCGACGACTGGAAAATCAATCAGGTTGATTACGACTTGCCAAAACCGGTTTGGGATTTTTTAAAGAAAAATAAATTCTTCGCCATGATTATTCCAAAATCTTATGGTGGTCTGGAATTTTCTGCGCTGGGTCATTCAAGCGTAGTAATGAAAATTGCCGGGCGCAGCATTTCCGCTGCGGTCACCGTCATGGTGCCCAACTCTTTAGGCCCCGGTGAATTATTAATGCACTACGGCACAGAGGAGCAAAAAGATTATTATCTACCACGTTTATCCAACGGCGATGAGATACCCTGTTTTGCTTTAACTGGCCCGGAAAATGGTAGTGATGCAGGGGCAATGCCTGACACTGGTATCGTTTGTCGAGACACATTTGAAGGCAAGGAAGATGTTTTAGGTATTCGTTTAAACTGGGAAAAACGTTATATCACCCTCGGACCGGTTGCGACCGTTTTAGGGCTGGCCTTTAAACTTTATGACCCAGACAATTTAATTGGAAATGAAACGGATATCGGCATAACCCTCGCATTAATTAAAACCGATGTCGACGGTATTGATATTGGCAAGCGACACTTTGCCGCTAATCACATGTTTATGAATGGTCCGAATCGAGGTAAAGATGTATTTATTCCCCTTGACTGGGTTATCGGGGGTGAGAAATATGTTGGCCAGGGCTGGATGATGTTAATGAATTGCCTGTCGGAAGGTCGCGCGGTTTCACTACCCGCACTAAGCACCGGCGCAGGTAAATACATTGCTCGTTACACTGGTGCGTATTCGCGCATTCGCAAACAGTTTAAAATTCCCATTGGTTATTTTGAGGGCGTTGAAGAATCTCTCGCCGTTATCGCCGGCAATTCATATATTATGAATGCAACACGCGAGTTAACGTTAAGCGGACTGGACACGGGTGAAAATCCATCGGTGATTTCAGGTATCGTTAAATACCAGATGACTGAACGTATGCGTATAATCGTTAATCATGCGATGGATGTACACGGTGGTCATGGAATTTGCCTTGGCCCTAAAAACTTTTTAGGTCGAGCCTATCAGGGCATCCCCATTAGCATTACAGTTGAAGGTGCAAATATTTTAACCCGCACCATGATTGTATTCGGTCAGGGCGTGTTACGTTCACACCCCTTTTTACTAAAAGAAGTTGAAGCGGTTAACCATCCTGATCACGATACCTCGATAAATTTGTTCGATGATGCACTTTTCGGACACGTGGGTTTTGTCATCAGTAATTTTTTCCGCTCACTATGGCTGGGTTTAACCTGTGCACGTTTTGTTAGCGCACCGGGCAAAGGTAAAGTCAGGCGTTATTACCAGCAGCTCACGCGCATGAGCTCTGCCTTTGCATTATTATCCGACGCCTGCGTTTTAATTTTGGCGGGTTCATTAAAACGTAAAGAGAAAATTTCCGGCAGACTGGCAGATGCATTGTCGAATATGTATATTATTACCGCAGTACTTAAACACTACGAAGATCAGGGTTACAAGCAGAACGATTTACCACTCCTTGAGTGGGCTTGTGAAGATTCGTTATTTAATGTACAGGAAGCCATGAAATCAGTGATGCGAAACTTTCCAATTCCAATAATTGGAACAATTTTAAACATGGTTATTTTTCCATTAACCAAACCCTATGGTGGTGCAAGCGATAAGCAGGGACATAAAATTTCCCGCTTACTACTCGAACCCTCTTCTACGCGGGATCGTTTAACCCAGGGCATTTATTTAACTGAAGACCCGGATGATGCCATGGGCCGTTTAGAATATGCATTAAAAATGGTACTCGATGCGGAAGACGCAGAACGTAAATTACGCGATGCAATTCGTATCGGTTTAGTCACAGCGCAAGATTACCCACTGGCAGTTGCTGATGCCATTTCACAAAACATTATTGATCAGTCAGAAGCGGATAAAATATTAGCCGCCCATGAAGCTACGCTCAATGCAACCAGCGTAGATGAATTTAGCCCTAAAGGATGGAAACCTCAATGAGCCCACAAGAAAACAAAGCACGTGATGTTTTTATAGTTGACGGTAAACGCACACCGTTTTTAAAAGCCAAAGGAAAACCTGGGCCATTTTTAGCCTCGGACCTTGCAGTTGCAGCGGCACGCCCACTGCTACTACAGAATAATTTTGAACCCGCAGAACTTGACGAAGTTATTGTAGGCTGCGTAATGCCTACTGCTGATGAAGCGAATATTGCGCGGGTAATTGCATTGCGTTTAGGCATTCCCCAGGATGTTCCAGCGTGGACAGTGCAACGTAATTGCGCCTCTGGCATGCAAGCTCTGGACTGTGCTTTTCAAAATATACAGCACGGAAAAGCTGATTTAATTCTTGCCGGCGGCACCGAAGCCATGAGTCGAGCACCCATTTTACATAATGACTCGATGGTAAACTGGTTAAGCTCGTTTATGGGCGCCAGAAAATTTAGCCAGAAACTGTCTGCCTTTACACAACTTCGCCCGGCACATTTAAAACCAATTATTGCACTGGTGCGCGGACTAAGTGACCCGATTGTCGGCTTATCCATGGGCCAGACTACTGAAGAAATTGCCTATCGATTTGGTATTAGTCGCGAACAGATGGATGAATTTTCTGTGACCAGTCATCAACGATTAGCTGCCGCAACCGACAACGGCAACTTAGATGAAATAGAAGCGGTGTATGACAATGCGGGTTCATTTTTTGATTTTGATGATGGCATTCGCCGCGATTCATCAATGCCGAACCTGGCAAAACTAAAGCCCTACTTCGATCGTATCTATGGCAAGGTTACCCCTGGCAACAGTGCACAGGTAACTGATGGAGCAGCCATGTTATTACTTGCCTCCGGGGATGCGGTTAAAAAACATAAGCTATCCGTATTGGCGAAAATAACTGATTCAGAATGGGCAGGTTGCAACCCGAGCCAGATGGGATTAGGTCCGGCACATGCAATGGCGCCGATTATGCAGCGCAATGATTTAAATATTGCCGATGTTGATAACTGGGAAATTAACGAAGCCTTTGCGGGACAGGTTTTAGGTTGTCTGGAAGCCTGGAAAAGCACCGATTACTGTAAAAATGATTTAGGACTTGAAGATGCACTGGGTGAAATCCCACACGATAAACTCAACATTGATGGCGGGGGTGTAAGCTTAGGTCACCCGGTGGGTGCCAGTGGGGCACGCATTGTTTTGCACCTGGCGAACACCTTAAAACGCAATAAAGCAAAGCGGGGTATTGCAAGCCTGTGCATTGGTGGTGGTCAGGGTGGAGCGATGATGATTGAAGCGGCCAAGTGACAGCTCAGCTTGTCCCTGTATGACTCCATATCTTCGTTAATAAATGGACATTTACATGAGTAAACTCACATTTTTCTCCTTGATATGAAGCCATACAGGGACAACCTGAACTGCCACTTAAATAACAGGTTATTAGAAATAAACATACAAAAATTTACGTCATTCCCGAATGCTTGTATCGGGAATCTAGTGGCTTTGATTAACTTAAGGTCGCTGGGTCCCCGACACAAGCATTCGGGGATTACAGAAAAAAATCAACTCAATTAAAGAACAACAGGACAAAAAAGAATGTCATACAAAAACTGGAAAATAGAAAAAGATGATGAAGACATTTGCTGGTTACACCTGGATGTAGCCAAATCAAGCACCAATATATTACGTAAAGATGTTCTCGATGAACTCGATAACATTATCAATGACCTCGCCCAGTCCTTACCCGCGGGAATAATTTTTGTCAGTGATAAAAACAATGGCTTTATCGCCGGCGCGGACATTAATGAATTTACAAAAGTCACCACTGAAGAACAGGCTCGTGAAATGCTGGTGCGTGGTCACACCATAATGAACAAAATCGAAAGCCTGCCCTGCACTACCGTTGCCATGATTGATGGTTTCTGTTTGGGTGGAGGTATGGAGTTAGCCCTGGCCTGCACCTATCGGGTGATGTGCGATAACAAATCAACCCGTGTTGGTTTACCTGAAGTTAAGCTTGGAATTCATCCGGGCTATGGCGGTTCGGTGCGTAGCATTCAAAAAGCCGGGCCAGTAGCCGCTATGAATGCCATGCTTACGGGACGTTTATTACAGGGACGCGCAGCCAAACGTATGGGACTGGTTGATGAGCTCGTGCCCAAACGCCAACTAGCTCGAGCAGCTCGCTACTTTGTTATTAACCGACCCGCAATTAAAGAATTAGCCTTAAAAGATAAAATAATGAACCATCGACTGGTGCGTCCATTCATTGCCAATCAGATGCGTAAACAGGTCGCCAAAAAAGCCAGCAAGCAGCACTACCCTGCCCCTTATAAATTAATTGACCTTTGGCAAAGTCACATGGACAACCCGCGACGTATGCTGGAAAAAGAAATCGATTCTGTGGCCAGTCTGGTAACTAATGACACTGCAAAAAATCTGGTTCGGGTTTTCTTTTTACAGGAAGAGCTAAAAACCCAGGGCAATAAAAAAGATTTTATTCCAAAACATATACATGTCATAGGCGGTGGCGTAATGGGTGGTGACATTGCGGCATGGTGTGCATTGCGGGGTTTCAGGGTGACGGTACAGGATCAGAAACCAGAAGCACTGGCAGGCACTATGAAACGTTCCATGCAAATGTTTAAAAAGAAATTTAAAAAAGATAAACGCTCAATTCGAGAAGCCATGGATCGCTTAATTCCAGACACTCGCGCTATGGGTGTAGAGCATGCGGATTTAATTATAGAAGCCATTTTTGAAGATAAGGATGTTAAGCAAGGCCTGTACAAAGACATTGAACCGCGCATGAAAAAGGGCGCAGTACTGGCTACCAATACATCGAGTATTCCGCTGGAAGAACTGTCAACCTGTTTAAAGAAACCTGAGCGTCTGGTGGGTATTCATTTCTTTAACCCGGTGGCATTAATGCCGTTAGTAGAAATAGTGCGCGGTGAAAACACCAGTGATGCCACCATGAAAAAATCTCTGGCTTTTGGCAGACAAATCGACAAGCTACCCTTACCGGTAAAAAGCTCACCAGGCTTTCTGGTTAACAGAATACTCATGCCCTATTTAATGGAAGCGGTTGAAATGGTAGGCGAAGGCATCGCACCGGAGATGATAGACAAAGCAGCATTAAAATTTGGTATGCCCATGGGACCGATTGAATTAGCCGATACGGTTGGACTGGATGTGTGCAAATCCGTTGCCACCATTTTGTCCGGTGGTGAAACAATAGAGTTACCCACTAAAATGGCAAGCATGGTGGATAATGGTAAGCTCGGTAAAAAAACGGGTGAAGGCTTTTACAAATGGAGTAAAGGACGCCCGATAAAAGATAAAAAAGCCAGTTATGGAAATCTACCTGAATTACAGGATAGAATGGTAATGCGTTTTTTAAATGAAGCGACCGCCTGTAAACGTGAGGCAGTTGTTGAAGGCGACAAACTGATTGATGCTGGCATTATATTCGGCACCGGTTTTGCTCCCTTTAGAGGTGGGCCACTAAATTATATCCATGAACAGGGCGCTACCGAATTAAAACAGCGCCTCAATGAACTTAAAGATCGTTATGGTGAACGCTTTGTTGCAGATGAAGCATGGGATAGTTTGTAGCTCACACTGTTGTACAAAAAAATTAAAGAAAACACATTAAAGGCAAAATAATGTTTTAGCCTGGCTCCCGAACGCTTATGTCGGGAGCCAGGTCACTCTATTCACCTACCGTTAATTAAGTAGTAATTTGATTATCAAAAACAACCTGGCGAGACAACTGACAAATATCAATTCTTTATAATATATTTTCCTGTAAATTCATTTCACATCTCGAACTAATATCAATATAAATTATTCAGCGCAGGTAATCTTCAATGAACAAAACCAGTATTTCCATCATCCTGATGCTTTTATTAATTATTGCCGGCGGTGCTTATAAATTTATTGTGCAGGGAAATACTGGTGAGAGCAGCGATGGGAGAATATCTATCTTATTAAATTCAGGTGAAAGAGATCTGGTGCTGGCGGAAATGCGTGCATTTTTAATCAGCGTTCAGCAAATTAATAGTGCGATCGCTGAAGACAATATGAAACTTGTTTCTGAATCTGCACGAAAAGTGGGTAAGGCAGCACAGGGTGAAGTTCCCACATCACTGGTAGGCAAACTCCCCCTGGCGTTTAAAAAACTCGGCTTTGATACCCATACAAAATTTGATCAGTTAGCGATGGATACGGATGACCTAGGTGATACTAACCATGCGTTATCCCAGCTAGCCGCACTGATGCAAAACTGTGTTGCCTGCCATGAAACTTATCGTATTGATTTAGAAAGTCCGTGAATACATTCTGGCAGTGCAGTCTCTTTGAAAATAAATTTCACACATCCGTTTATTCCTGTATCACTCCAGACTTTACAGTTTCAGAGCAGAGCGTCGGACTAGTTTACACTTTCCTCTATCATTGTGTACTTTAATGCCAGCCATTCCTAAACCTTTCCTATAAGCAACTGTAACTATTAGTTTTTTTAATGCTGGTGTGCTTTTTGCTGTTTATACAGCAGATGTTAAATATCCTGCTGTGGTGTTGTGGATTATGATCTAACTAAATATTATGCATTACCGAGGGATACCCATATGTCAAAAATTAGCCTGCTTTTCGTAAACACCTCTCTATTATTATGCTTGATAATCATGTCACAAAGTGCATATGCGGCGCCCGTAGACATAAATACCCTGTATGTGGACAATGCCAGTGCCACTCTTTCTGTTGGCAGGCTTGGCCCCTATACCGCATCATCCGGTATATCACCCCCGGCAGAAATTATGATGGGAGATTTTCAAAGTTCTATCATGACCATCAGCTCAACAGATTTTTCTTTAAATATTTATTCAACTGATCTGTATGGTGCGCCTGCACCTTCTGGTTATGTGGATGGCACTGCTATCAACGTAGATTTTTCAAGTTTGCGGGGTGATCTTAACTATGCTGGCAATAACTATGACTTTGAACTCTGGCCATTAACAACAACGCTGGATTATGGCACTTACAATTCAGGTAACAATGCATTTGATATTGGCTGGACGGATAATTTTGTTATTAATATTATACCCCCCAATAGTACTGCTATCAGCCTGGATGTGAGTTTACAGGGTTATTTAACCGCGGTACCTCTGCCAGCTGCTTTATGGTTATTTGCTTCCGGCTTCATCGCCCTGTTTGGTTTTACACACAGCAAACGTAGAAAACGCTAAATTGCGGTTTGAAAATCTGATCTTTTTTAGACATTTTAAGGGCCTCTTTTGAGGCCTTTTCCTTATGATCAGAAATTGTCTATTGAGCTTTAATCACCTAACTCCATTTCCTTAACTCAATATCTATTAGAAGAACCCGCTACCTGCCTGGTAAAGCCTGATCGCCTGCTGGGTATACGATTTCTTTAACCCGCTTGCTTTAACGCCCATGGTAGAAATTGTAAGCGGTAAAATACCAGCGAAGTTTTTTGTAAATAGAGCAAAGGCCACGCCATAAAAGACAAAAAAGCTAATTATAGAAATCTTGCTGAATCACAGGACAAAATGGTAATGTGTTTTTTAAATGAGGCAACGACCTGTAAACGCGAAGACGTGGTTGAAGGCGACAACCTGATTGATGTGGGTATAATTTTCGGCACTGGCTTTGCTCCGTTTTGAGGTGGTCCATTGCATTATATTTTTACCGTAAAAACATCCTATTATTCCTACTCTAAAATTCTAATCTGGAGTAAACACTGCTTCGGCCATACGCCTGGCACCACAGCTGGGGCTGAGACCGCATTTCTTATAGCTAAAAGCAACTAGCCTTTCATGGTGGCATTCTTCGCAGCGTACAAGTAATAAACCCTGTTCCAGCCTGCCGGCATTTCAGAATAGCGCCTCAGGACTTGCTGCGATAAGAACTGTGATGCCCAGCGAGCCGTCCGTCCCATCAAAAGCAGTCGCATTCGTTCCAGGGTTCATGAATCCGCCAGAACCTCCATTGCCTCCACTGGCGCCACCTCCGCCACCAGAAATTCTGTCGCTGTCATTCGTCAAAACATTAGTACCACCGGTGCCCCCAGTACCTCCGTCAACACTAATGGTGCCCACGTTCACCAGCGTGGGGGCGATCAGCGCGACGATTCCTCCACCGCCTCCTCCAGCAGCTCCACGAAGTAAATTACCGAACACAACCACATTGCCCCCGTTACCTCCATTGGCGGACAGAGTGCCCGTTCCAAGGTGCTGGACGCTGGTAGGGGAAGCCAACACGATGATACCGCCGCCCCCACCGCCGCCGCCGGATCCTGCGGCATTTGCATTCGCTCTGATTTCACCGTTATTGCTGATGTCGCCCCGGCAGAGTACTCGTAGTGCGCCCCCACCGGAGGTACCCTGAGTATCGCTACCCCCACCCGCTCCGCCACCTCTGTACATGCGCCCGATGGAACTGCGGATGGCAGCCTCTTGCATCGCACTACCACCTTGACCGCCGCTGAACGATTGTCCTGAATTAGGAGACCAACTACCGTTGGTTGCGGAGCTTGCAGCATCACCGATGTCAGGATTACGGGACCCTAATCTCAAACTGACAGTCGCGGGCGTTGTCGTGCGCAAATTTGATCTACCGTTAAACTGACCGGTACGATTGTTGTTGCTGGCTACCAAAATCAATCCGTTATTGATGAAAGCCCCCGAGCAGTAGATCGTCGTGCCCGATGGTACAGTCAAGGTCGTGGTCGCGTCGATCGTCACGTTATTGAAGAATAGATTGGGCGGCGACGTGGCGGTCCAATCTGCGTCGGCACTGATCACCAGGTCACCAGCACTACCATCACCGCCAAATAAACTTGCGATATTCCCAGCATTTGTATCGATTCGGTTATCATTATCGTTAACCTCAGTTTTAATATTTTCAAATGTTGAAGCCGATACGGTATCACCTGCTGTATAGGTATCTGTAATAGACCCCGCAGTAACAAATTGGCTACCCAGCGCCAGCGCAATAGTGGCTGCAATTGCAGTTATTTGATTCATTTTCTTACTCCTTGCTACATTTTCAATAATTAATAAACACGAGTCACTTGTTCATCATTTTTGTTTTGCTACTGCTGAATAAATTAGCGTATTAACATAACTTCACTAACCCAAAGTACAACTACCAATAATTGACGTATCTAAGACACACGTACTATCTCTAGGGTCAGTACCGGCAGAAAGTTCAGCTGCATTACTAACACCATCACCATCAGTATCGTGCGATGCTAGATCATAATCAGCTGCTACAAAATTGATACTGCCCGAACCTGAAGACAAATCGACAGTACTAGTCGCTGTCGCCAGCACCATCGTGCCAGTGCCATCGGTATATTCATATGTAATTAAAACAGTGTGTGAGGTTAAACTTAAACCTGGAAATGAACCAGCGGCAGAACCAGCACCAACCGTATTGATTGTCAGCTCCACTCTACCGGCTGTATCGCCATCAATTGTCACGAACGCTCTTAACGTACCACCACCTGGTAAAGTTAACTTTTGTAAATCCGTGGGAATTTCTGTTGTGGCATTGCTTAATTTTTCAGGTCCAGCCTCATCACTGCTACCGCAAGCCGTTAATAAACCCAGTAGTAGAAAACCTATAAAAATCTCTGAAATGTTTTTTATGATGCCGCTCATATCAAGCTCCATTACATAAGCAATAAATATAGATAATTATTATTTATGCTAAAAAATTTGTAAAATTACTGCACAGGTTCGTCTGTTGTGATTGAAAGTGTCGCAGTTGGCTCACCACCTCCACCGCCACCACCACCGCCGGCAGCTGCACCCACGACTATTACGCCTAATCCAATCCAGAACCATTTATTTGTGAAAATACTGTCATCGTCATCTTCTTTGGAGGATTTCTGTGCTGCAGTAGTACTGGCAGAAGTAGCTACCGCTGTACTGGAGCTTACAGTTTTTACACTGAGTGGTGAAAATGAGTAACCATGAAGTAACGTATTGCCAGCATGATCCATGGCCTGTACGTAATACTCTATACCTGGTGGTTTAATATTTTCAGATTTGACAGTAGCCTGATAGTCATCGCTTGTATTAATTCTTTGCATATTTTGAGTTTGATAAACTTCGGTACCAATAACCCGGTAGTAGAGGACAACCTGCTTAACACCCACATTATCCTTAACCGTTACTGTAATCTTGTGATGTTTATTTTTCTCAACCGTATCGACATACTTTTCCTGAGTGATCTTTGGTGCAACCAGATCACTGGAAGGCAAAGAAAGAGATCCAGCTCTTATTACGGGAGAAAACGCAATTGTATAACATGCGAATAGGGCGAAGCATTGACGTAGAGTTTTATTTATCATTTTTCCATAACCCAAAATCATTTTTTCAAACGAAGTACACTTCAATATGTTTTGAGACTGAACCCATTGTAACTACAGAATTTATTTTAAGTCAAATATTATTTATTGATACCTATCAATCACTAAACACATTAATCCATTCGAATTTACCAATATACTTTTAAAATATTATTCCTGTTGTATCGCAGAATAATTTCAAACTTACTCCAGTTTCCCGGCGATATCTTGTTGCCATTTATATCAACAAGATCCGTTAATTCAATATCGGCCAGCGCCCTTTTTTCTTTAGAAATCAGGTGAAGATTTGAGACCTTTACGTTTATTTTTCGGTACTGTGAATGCAGTTGATCTACAAACTGCTTTCGCCCGGGAACAAAATGACTCATGCGCTTTACTTTTTTTGAATCGCCTTTCTGTAACGCAAGTTTAAACTCACCTATCATCTGACTGACCTGTTGCATATTGATATCTTTAACGGGTTTTTTAAGCGGATTTTTATTTACTTTAGTTGGCGTTTTAACGGATGTTTTCTTAGAATTATCTAGTGTTTCCTGCATTTTTTTGATGTTCGAATCTGTTGATGATATTTTTTTCATTAACGCAATATCATGCTCTGCTTTTTTCAGCTGACGCGCTGCAATATGCCGATTAAACAATGATGTATAGTGTTGTTGAATATCTTTTATGCCATCCATGGCAAGCTGATTTTCGGGCTCAAGCTTAAGTACATTTTTATAAACAGACAAAGCATTGTTATTTGCCGGGCTGCTATAACGATTATTTTTTATATGATGTTCAGCCTCACTTAATAAAACGGTTATTCTATCCGTTTCAGCCTGCTTTATCGCCAATTGATCCTTAAAGTACTTAGCATCTAAAGATTGTGGATTAATCAGCTGCAGTTCATCCAGATACTTCTGTGTTAAGTTGTATAGCCTGTTTTCATAGCTGGATTTAATTCGCTTTAGTAACTGGTTTTCAATACTCTGAATTCCATTTATTGCAGCTTTATTATCTGCATCGATCATTAATATCTGTCGATAAAAATAAAAAGCATTATTGTTATCTGGCTTTATGTAGTTTTGTGAAAGAGACGCTTCTTTTGCATTCGCTAGCAATTTCCTGATGCGAGTATTAATCTTGTTTCGTTTCTTTTCTTTAAGCGCCTGCTGAGATTTTTTCAGGGCCTGATCTTTCTGTACTGTCTGGCTGACCTCAACATCGCTGGAGTCTGGAGTATCGATTAACATCCAGCCCATAAACGCAACAATGGGTATAGTAACAAGCGTAATGATAATGGCTGATTTGCCGGGGAAATTTGATTTTAATTTTGACGGAGCCGGTTTTTCAACATAACGCTTTGACTCAGCCTTCATTGAATCATCGGCTATTTTATCGGCTACTGGTGGCTCAGTAATGGCCGGTTTATTAACCCTTATCACCGTGTCCGTGGCGCTAGTATTTCTCTTTCCCTGCGCATCAACCAGTCCCTGTGAGCCACTGTTTGAAGCCCTGGAAATTTCCGTGTTATAACCAAGTTCTGTATCGGTCCACAATAACTCTGTGCCTTCATCCAACTCGGGCGGGTTGATCATATAATCCGGTAATGGTGGTGCTTCAACTTTTCCCAATAGCATATCGGCCCACCTTAAAATATTTTTAGGCCGTTCATCTATTTTGAACATTAAGGCTTTATCAACCGCCAGAAGAAAGTTTTCCGAATATTCATCTTTGGCTAAAATTGAAACTGGTTCATAGGTATCTATGCCTTTTTCCAGGAAGCTGCCACCTCTAAACAAAGCATCAACAGGTTTCTTACCGGTAATGCCTACATAAATACTGGCACCGAGAGAATATATATCTGTCCACGGTCCCTGTTTTCCTGAGCCTTCATTGTATTGTTCATAAGGCGCGTAGCCAAAAGTGACAAGACTGGTGAGCGCTTTGGTTTTACCGCCAATCGATTGACGAGCTGAACCAAAATCTAAGAGCAACGGAGAATTGTTGTCGCAGATATAAATATTTGCCGGCTTAATATCTCTGTGAATAAAGCCTGCATTATGTACCAGGGAAAGCCCGTCAAGAATGGGGATAAATGTATCGAGTAATTGCTCTTCGTTAAATCTGGGTTCTTTTTTATATATTTTTGAAAGATCCCTGCCCACTGCATATTCCATTACCATATAGGCGGTATTATTATCCTCGAATACGCTAATAACCCGTACAATATTCGGGTGGTTAAATTTTGCAAGGGTTCGGGCTTCTGCGATAAATCGATCCAGCCCCCAGCTATATAGCTTTTGCTGATCTCCTGTTTTAGGATGAACAGTACTATCAGACTCACGCACCGCAAACTCTTCCGGCATAAACTCCTTTATAGCCACATCCTTGTCTAAATTTGTATCATGGGCTAAATAGGTAATACCAAAGCCACCACGACCAATCACTTTCTGGATTTCATACCAGTGAAGTAAATAACCATCATCTAATGAATTTTTATTAGTATGCAGTTCCATTCTCTGCCCCAGTATCTCCAATACATGCTATGTACCTAAAAATACCATAATAATACTGCTGTATCATATTTTTATTTGTTTCATGAGATAATCGTTAACCTCTGTTCTGTAGAGGTGCCTGAATTTAATAAGGGGAGCAAGTGAGGGTTGAGACTCTCAAATGTAAGATGTTCGAATCTATAAATTTTAATTGGGTTTGAATTATACGTAGAATAGAATTATCCTGATGACAAATTTAATTCATCCACAACGTGACTATATCGATCTACACAGACGGTAGCGGCATTGCTTTAAAAACGGCTAAGAGTACCCCGGAAATTAATCCGGGCTGACATCCTCACGTTGAATGCCTGTCTCGCATAAATGCATAATACATCACCGGAATCACAACCAGAGTTAACAGGGTTGAGACCAGTATTCCGAAAATTAATGAGATAGCCAGGCCGCTAAAAATCGGATCAGTTAGAATAAAAAATGCACCCAGCATTGCTGCCAGACCGGTTAATATGATTGGCTTGGCGCGCACCGCACCGGCACGTATAACCGCTTCCTCAAAATCGATGCCTTCAGCAACCTGCTGATTAATAAAGTCCACCAGCAATATAGAATTACGCACGATAATGCCCGCCAGTGCAATCATACCAATCATTGAGGTTGCGGTATATTGCGCACCCAGTAATGCGTGCCCTGGCATTACACCGATAATTGTTAATGGAATGGGCGCCATAATAATTAACGGCACCAGATAAGAGCGAAACTGTGCAACCACTAAAAAATAAATCAGTATCAAACCCACCGAATAGGCTATCCCCATATCACGGAAAGTCTCATAGGTTATCTGCCATTCCCCATCCCATTTCATGCTGTATTGGTAGGGATTATCCGGTTGGTTTATTAAATATTGCTGCATGCCTTCGGCTGATTTATTTAATTCAAATAACATATCAAACATGCCATATAAAGGGCTATCCAGCTCCCCCGCCATATCACCTGTCACCATCACCAGCGGCAACATATCCTTATGATAAATTGCATGTTCACGTGAAGTTTTTTTAATATTAACCACATCGGACAAGGGCACCAGACCACCATTGGAACTGCGTACCCTTAAGGATAAGATACTTTGAATATACGCTTTATCCGCCACTGTAAATTGCAGCCGAAGCGGTAATGGATATTTCATATCACCCGCATGCAAATAACTGACATCCTGTCCATTTAATGCGGTTGTAATCACATCAACAATCTGTTTTTGATCAACACCCCGTAATGCGGCTTTTTGTTGATCAATGTTAACAATTAATTTATCAGCCTGATCTTCAATAGAATCATCCACATCAACCACATCTTTTGTAGATTCAAATACACTGCGCAACTTTTTAGCCGCATCCATTTGCCCCTGATAATTAATGCCATAAATCTCAGCTACCAGTGGTGACTGTACCGGCGGCCCTGGTGGCACTTCAACGATTTTTACATTGGCATTAAACTGTTTTCCAATTTCCTGTAAAGGTGCCCGTAATGCAGAAGCAATTTCATGACTTTTTCTAGTACGTTCCGATTTATCTAGCAGGTTAACCTGTATATCACCTTCATTGGCCTGCTGGCGTAAGTAGTACTGTCGCACCAAACCATTAAAATTAATTGGTGCAGCGGTCCCCGCATAAATCTGAAAATCTGTAACTTCCGGCACACTGGAAATATGCCGTCCCAGCTCGCTTAATACTCGCGTGGTTTGTTCTACCGTTGTGCCTTCTGGCATATCAACAATAACCTGAAATTCAGATTTATTATCAAAGGGCAGCATTTTTAAAACCACTAATTTCACCCCGGCCAGTGAAACCGACAATAAAAGCAAAATCATAATACCAAGCAGTAATAATCGCCGATTACTCTGCCCGGCTTTACCGCGTAAAAAAGGCGTTAAAGATTTATAAAATAAATTATATAAACCTTTATCTGTTTTACTCTCACCTGTCTCTGCTGAATGCGATGCATCGTGCGACTGATTTAAAATTTTATAGGCTAACCAGGGGGTAACTACAAAAGCTACCATCAATGAAATCAACATTCCGATACTGGCATTTATAGGGATAGGACTCATATACGGCCCCATCAGCCCGGTAACAAAGGCCATCGGCAATAATGCCGCAATAACCGTAAAAGTTGCGAGGATGGTCGGCCCGCCCACTTCGTCCACCGCAATTGGAATAGATTCCTTAAAACTTTTTCCGCCCAGTTGCATATGGCGATGAATATTTTCTACCACCACAATCGCATCATCAACCAAAATACCAATCGAAAAAATCAGTGCGAATAATGACACCCTGTTTAAAGTAAAGCCCCAGGCCCAGGAGGCAAATAAAGTAATTGCTAGTGTTATCACTACCGCAATACCCACAATAATTGCTTCACGCCAGCCCAGTGCAACTAATACCAGTAACACCACAAAGACCGTAGCAAAAGCAAGTTTGCCTATGAGTTGTTGTGATTTTGCATTGGCGGTTTTTCCATAGTCACGGGTTACCGTAACCTGTACATCATCGGGAATAAAAATACCTTTAAGCTGCTCTACCCGCTCAACAATCTGCGCTGCAATTTCAACTGCATTAGTACCGGCCTGTTTGGCAATAGCCAGGGTAACTGATGGATACATACCTTGCATATTTTCACCCTGACTTGCTGTGCCTATACCAAATGCACTATATTGTTCAGGGTGATCTGCGCCGCGTTTTATAGTGGCCACATCGCGTAAATAAACCGGCTTATTATTTTTAACACCTACAACAAGGTCACGCACCTCATCAACCGTACTTAAAAACTGTCCACTTTGTACTTCAATCTGTTGATTATCACGCACCATATAACCGGATTTTTTAGAGCTGTTGCTTAACTGCAACGCATTGTGTAAATCAGAAACCGATATATTATAAGCGGCCAATGCTGATGCATTAAGCAACACATGCACTACATCATTGGCATTGCCCAATGTATAAATATCCCGTGTTCCCGGAACACGTTTTAACTCTGCCTCAATAGCATGGGCAACCTGGGTTAATTCGTATCGACCATAATCCGCATTTTTTGACCAGAGGGTTAAACTGACAATGGGCACATCATCTATACCCTTGGGCTTAATAATAGGTTGCGACACGCCCAGACCTTCCGGTAACCAGCCCTGATTGGAGTACACCGCATTGTATAAACGCACTATGGCCTGGGTGCGATCTTCGCCAACTTTAAATTGCACGGTCAATGCAGACATACCGGGACGTGAAACCGAATAAATATGTTTAATGCCTTCAATTTCAGATAATATCTGCTCAGCAGGTAAACTCACCAACTGCTCTACATCACTGGCAGATGCACCGGGAAACGCGATAAAAACATTGGCAAAAGTAACATTAATTTGCGGCTCTTCTTCGCGCGGCGTAACCATCACGGCAAAAACACCAAGTAAAAATCCAAGAATTGCCAGTAGTGGAGTGATTTCTGTATCGAGAAAATATTTAGCGATTTTACCTGAAATACCTAAAGCGGGTTTCATAATTTAACTTCTCTTTATGATTTATTTAATTATAAAATCACACAGGGGTGACGTTTATTCAGAAAATTTTAATTTGCCCATAAATGTCAATCTCAATTGAAATTTATGGGCAAATTAAATCCGTATTTACTGGTCGCGGTGCTGTGCTTTTAATTGACTTGCGGCCAGAATCGGGTCAATCGCAACCTGTTCATTTTCCTGCAAGCCTGCAAGTACTTCGATCATGTCATTGTCGAGCTTATAGCCCACGCGAATTTGGCGCATGCTGAGTTTTTGTTGTTCGTCAATCACGTAAAGCGCAGTCACCTCACTTCGATGAATCACCGCCGCTAAAGGCACCTGGAGTTTTTTAGTGGTTCCAATTGAAAATGCGACCTTAACCGCCATGCCCGGATACAAGCCGTGATCACCTGCCGGAAGATTAACCCGCACCTGAAAAGTGTGACTATCCTCATCTGCGTAGGGACTAATTGTCATTGAACTGGCAGTAATACTTTTATTATTATCATTCAACAAAAGTACCCGTGCATTTTTATTTTGACGTACTTTATTGATTATATCCTGCGGTAAATTGACAACCACCCTTAGCGTTTCCAATGACAGACCAGTAAATAGCTGCATACCCGGTCGCGCAGTTTCACCCACTTCTATATGACGTTTAACCACAATACCACTGTAAGGTGCGCGAATAATTGTGCGCTCCAGGTTTTCCTTTGCCTGATCCAGTCTGGCGTGGGTAGATTTATACTGGGATTCGGCTTTATCAACAGCCGATTTGGCGATCAGTTTTTTAGTGAATAATTCCTGCACCCGCTCATATTCAGACTCCGCCTGGGCGAAATTAGCCCTGGCAACGTTTAACTTCGCCTGCTGATCTTTATCACGCATGCGCAATAGCACCGCGCCTTTTTTCACATAGTCATTTACATCAAAATTTATTTCACTCACCCGGCCCGAAGTTTGCGCCGACATCGTCGCCTTGTGCACGGCTTCCACCAGCGCATCGAGCACTCGCTCACGCTTTACATCCTTGTATTGCGCCTTAACAACTTTGATTTCGGCCGCTTGCACCTGCGCATAAAATGCCGTGCTAAACGTGCATAGCAGCATTAACAGACTAGAAAATAATGAGATTTTACGATGGTTGAAAACAGGTTTGGACATGGAATCATCTCTTGGTTAAGCCAGAAGAATTTTAAAACAGTTTGTATAATAGCAGAATTAACAAAGAATATCAGCGATGACTTATTAAGCTAATGTGATACAGGTATATTCTTCACAAGTTTGATTAGTTTCAAACTGACAAAAAAACGCATTTTCCTAAACTCTTTTCGCCAATCACAACTAACCGCTACACCTTAAATTCGTCACCCCGCACAACAGGAAAGCTGACTCACATCTTTATTAAAGGTTTGCGCACATAACTTCAGCCCCTCAACCATAGTTAAATACGGAAATAGTTGATTGGCCAGCGATTCAATACTGATGCCGTTGCTGATAGCGAGTGCTGCGCTCTGGATAATTTCGCCGCCTTCACTGGCAATCAGGTGGCATCCGACGATACGTCCCGTGTTTTTTTCTGCCACTAATTTAATAAACCCTCTGGTATCCATATTCGCCAGTGCCCGGGGAACATTTTCAAGAGTCAGCAACCTGGACTCAACTTCGATACCTTCTTTGATAGCCTCACTTTCGGTGAGACCTACACTAGCAACCTGTGGTGTTGTAAATACAACCTTCGGTACCACCGATAAGTTAATAGCTACATCCTCTCCAGTCATATTACGTGCCGCACGTGTACCAGCCGCTGCAGCAACATAAACAAACTGGGGCTGTGATGTGCAATCCCCCGCCGCATAAATTTGTTTTACAGAAGTTTGCATATGATCGTTTATTATTATTGCCCCCTGCGTATCAACAACGACCCCCGCATTATTTAATTGAAGACTGTCCGCATTAGATCGACGTCCGGTTGCAACCAGTATTTTTTCGCAAACAACATCCCCATTATCAGTGGTCAAAGTAAACTGCTTACCATTAAAACGAATTTCATCTGGCACGGTATTAAGCTGAACATCTATACCCTCATCTTCTAAAATACTTTTTAGTGCGGCACCCGTTTCAGCATCCTCTTTTGATAACAGGCGACTACGCGCCATCAATGTCACCCTTGTACCCAGGTGGTTAAATGCCTGCGCCAACTCCAGTGCCACAACCGAACCACCCAGCACAGTTAAGGATTGCGGTAGTGTTTCTGCAACCAGTGCTTCGGTTGATGTCCAGTAGGGAGTATCCTGCAGCCCTTTTATATCAGGAATCATGGGGCGAGCACCCACCGCAATTAAAATACGATCAGCCGTTAATTCTGTAATTTCTGCATTCTGCTTTTCAATTAATAGTGTCTTCGCATCTTTAAATTTTGCCCAACCGCGAATTAATTCAATATCTGGATTATTTTCAAGAATGCTTTCATATTTTGCATAACGTAATTTTTCAACCCAGCCTTGCTGCTGGGCAACCATCTCTTTACGGTTAACCTGGGGCGAATTTAAAGACACCCCGTCAAAATTATGATGGGATTGTAAATGCGCAATATGGGCACCACGAATCATTATTTTAGAAGGTACGCATCCCACATTAACGCAGGTACCACCAATAATATCAGCACCCTCAATAATGCTGACTCTGGCCCCATTTTCTACTGCCTTAATGGCTGCGGCAAAGGCCCCGGAACCGGTGCCGATAATGGCCACATGCAATTGATCGGTTGGTGAGTCTAAAGAACACGGTTCTGAACTGGATGAACAACAACCTGACATGATTTTGTTACCTTATGAATTTTGATTTTCAGATAATTCTTCAGAAACTACAGCTGAAGAACAGACTTTATTTGGGGGAGTTACAATGTCCCAGATGGAAACCACCAGCATCACGCCAATTCCGGTGTATAACAAATAGGTACTCCAGTCATACGTCCAGAGCGGCCCCATAGTGAGCAGCACCATAATGGGGCCGGTAATACCGGCAAGCATTCGATAAATATTGCGATGAGAATAAAATGAAAAAACATTGGCCGCCAAACCAATCCAGGCAAAAATCGGCAGCAAGGTGTTAATAAAAACACCTTCGTAGTGCGCCAGAAACCCTAACCCCATTGATGCGCCTAATGCACCCAGCGCGGGAAAGCATGAAGCACAGCCCATGGTGGCAACCAGCACTCCGATAGCACCGGCTTTATCAAATAGTCGTGTAATCCAGCGCATCTTGCTTGCCCAGGTTAGTGATATTAAAAAAATCATACAGACTGTACTTAAGTACAGAGTCAATATCATTATGTTAATGAGCGTGCATTTACATATGCTTGAACATATATATGTTTTAACGTATATTATACAAATGCTAAATGAAACAGATACCTTCTTTAAAATGCTCTCAGACAGCACCCGCCTGCGCAGCCTGATGCTGATGCAGGCAGAGGGTGAGTTATGCGTATGTGAGCTGACCCATACATTGAATCTGTCACAACCTAAAATTTCGCGCCACCTGGCCCATCTACGGGAAGCCGGGGTGCTTGTGGCTCGTAGAAATGGCACCTGGATGTATTACCGCATTAATTCGGATATGCAGGCCTGGGCACTACAGGTATTACAAACCACTCTCGATGGTATTCGCGACACTGAGCCATTTATCTCAGATCAGAAAATGCTGAATGCGATGGCAAACCGGCCCGGTTTGGCCTGTTGTTCGTGAGGAAGGCTCTGTAAACATTTATCGCATTAAATTCTCATATAAATGGAACTCATCTTAAAAAACATGAATATCATTGCGAATGTTTCTACTGAGAAACCCGCTTTCGCTGTAATGATTGAAATAAACACATCAGGAGAAAACAATGCCCATAAAAATTGGCATTAATGGTTTTGGCCGTATGGGTCGCTTAGGTTTTCGAGCTGGCTGGGATAACCCCGCCTATGAAATTGTACATACCAATGAAATTTCCGGCGACAGCGCGGCCATGGCACACCTGCTCGAATTTGATTCAGTACACGGCCGTTGGGGTAAACAACCCACACACGATGCAGGCCATATTTTACTCGATGACAATAAAATCAGCTATTCGAGGGAAAAAAATCCTGCACAGGTTGATTGGGCCGGGATGGGAATTGAAATAGTTATTGAGTGCACGGGAAAATTTAAAACCGCTGCCGATTTACAATGTTATTTTGATCAGGGTGTTAAGAAAGTTTTAGTTTCCGCACCGGTTCCAGATCCGGCAATAAATATTGTGTACGGCATTAACCATCATGAATACGATTCAAATAAACACCATATTATTACCGCCGCTTCCTGCACCACTAATTGTTTAGCACCGGTGGTAAAAGTGATGAATGAAAAAGTGGGTATAAAACATGGTTGCATGACCACTATTCACGACATTACCAATACGCAAACAATCATTGATAAAGGCCATAAAGATTTACGTCGGGCACGCTCCTGTGGTGAATCATTAATTCCCACCAGCACCGGCTCTGCTAAAGCTATAACGAAAATTTTTCCTGAATTAGAAGGCAGGTTAAATGGATTAGCGGTGCGCGTACCCTTACAAAATGCATCACTGGTTGATTTTGTTTTTGAGGCCAGTCGTAAAACCAGCGTTGAAGAAATTAATCGTTTCTTTAAACAGGCTGCACAAAATGAACTGCAGAACATTTTAGGTTATGAAGAGCGCCCGTTAGTGTCAGTTGATTATCGTGATGACCCCCGCTCTTCTATTATAGATGCTCTTTCTACCATGGTGATTAATGACACTCAGGTAAAAATTTATGCCTGGTATGATAATGAATGGGGTTATGTTAATCGCATGATGGAACTGGCGGCTTACATAGCCAGAGATTTATGAGCAATAAAATGTACGTAGCTTGCTGTAGCGTGCGATATTCCATGCGGTATAGCGAGTCGTAAACAAAGAATCAATAATTTACAACCTGCTTCGCATCGCGGACCTGTTTCGTCCGCTCAAGCTAAAACCTGCAAAATTTAATACGAGTATATATAGTGACATCAGCATTACGCAACTATCTCATCATCACCGGTGGCTACTGGACGTTTACCATTACCGATGGTGCTATTCGTATGCTGGTGGTTTTATATTTTCACCTGCTTGGCTATTCTCCCTTTGAAGTTGCCATGCTCTTTTTGTTTTATGAATTTTTTGGCATCGTCACCAATTTAGTTGGCGGCTGGTTAGGCTCGCGCATCGGATTAAATATGACCATGCACATCGGCATGGGATTGCAGGTGCTCGCCCTCACATTATTAATGGCACCGGAAACTTATTTAAGTGTCGCTTATGTCATGTTTGCCCAGGCTCTGTCGGGCATTGCTAAAGATTTAAATAAAATGGCCGCCAAAGCCAGTGTTAAAACCCTGCTTCCCAAAAACAGTGCTGATGAAAATCAACAGGCGTCAAAACTATTTAAATGGGTGGCCCTGCTCACCGGCTCAAAAAATGCGCTCAAAGGTGTTGGCTTTTTTCTCGGCGCTTTATTATTACAGTGGCTGGAGTTTCGAGGCGCACTGGCAGTTTTATCCGGCAGCTTATTTGTGGTGTTAATTATTTCCATTGTTATGCTTCCGGCGGGTTTGGGCAAAACAAAAAACAAGGCAAAGTTCAGCCAGGTATTCTCAAAAACACCGGCGATTAACTGGTTATCCGCCGCTCGATTTTTTCTGTTTGGTTCACGTGACGTATGGTTTGTGGTGGCATTACCGGTTTATCTTTATTCCGTATTTGAATGGAGTTTTATGCAGGTTGGAGCCTTTCTTGCCATCTGGATTATCGGCTATGGTTTTGTGCAGGCCAGTGCACCGAAACTGGTTCGTCACAGTCATCACGATAAGGGCCCAGATGGAGCCACCGCAAAAGTCTGGGCATTTATACTGGCCATTTTTCCATTGGCCATTGCAGTGGGTTTATACACCGACCAGCAGCCACAAATTGTTTTAATTAGTGGCCTGATTGGATTCGGCATTGTTTTCGCGATTAATTCAGCGGTGCATTCTTATCTCATCGTTGCCTGGTCTGATAATGATAAAGTATCCATGAATGTGGGATTTTATTATATGGCCAATGCGGGTGGACGCTTAACCGGCACCGTACTCTCCGGATTGATTTATCAGAACGAAGGTTTATTCGGTGGTTTAATCGGCTGTTTAATCTGTTCAAGTATTTTTATTCTACTGGCGGGTATTTTATCTGCTTATCTGCCGGTGACAAATGATCAGGAAGAGCACTCATGAGCGCACAATGTCAAACCACAACAAAAAATATTGCGGGTGCAGAAATGGGATTATTCGAACGCTACCTAAGCCTATGGGTTTTAATTTGCATTGTGACGGGTATTGCACTCGGACATTTTTTTAGCGATGCATTTCAATTTTTCGGCTCATTAGAAATTGCCCATGTTAATTTACCCGTGGCCGTACTGGTGTGGTTAATGATTATTCCCATGCTGTTAAAAATAGATATGCATGCCTTAAAAGATGTTCGTCAGCATACACGAGGTGTCGGCGTCACACTTTTTGTAAACTGGGCAGTAAAACCTTTTTCAATGGCCCTGCTCGCCTGGTTATTTATTGGCGGCCTGTTTCGTGAATGGTTGCCCGCGGATCAGATTGATTCCTATATTGCGGGTTTAATCATACTGGCTGCCGCACCCTGCACAGCAATGGTTTTTGTGTGGAGCAACCTCTCCAGAGGTGAACCCCACTTCACACTTTCACAGGTAGCACTCAATGACATTATTATGATTTTTGCCTTTGCCCCCATTGTGGCTTTACTGCTTGGCTTGTCATCCATCACGGTTCCCTGGAACACTTTATTGCTGTCAGTAATTTTATACATAGTTATCCCACTGGGCATTGCAACACTTTGGCGTAATGCATTACTTAAACAGAAAAAGGGTGATCAGAATTTACAGAAAGTGCTGGATAAAATGCATCCGGTTTCACTGGTTTCCCTGCTTGTAACGCTGGTACTGTTATTTGGTTTTCAGGGCGAGCAAATTATTACACAACCCTTTATTATTTTATTACTGGCCATTCCGATTTTAATACAGGTGCTGTTTAATTCTTCCCTGGCTTACCTGCTCAACCGTGCCGTGGGTTCCCCCCACTGTGTGGCGGGTCCGTCTGCATTAATTGGTGCCAGTAATTTTTTTGAACTGGCAGTGGCAACCGCAATTGTATTATTCGGTTTTGAATCCGGTGCGGCGCTTGCAACGGTGGTAGGCGTTTTAATTGAAGTACCGGTTATGTTGCTGGCGGTGCATGTAATTAATCGCAGCGTAGGCTGGTATGAATCTAAACCCGGCATTGCAACTTACGAGCAGTGCTGTCCGCCGCAAACAAACACCGCGGAACAGAAATTATAGAAGTACCTGATGCGAGTCTGGGATAACCATGAAGCAGAATGACATGGCTGGCGAACCGCCTCAGCTGAACCACGTAATCAGACTACTCCCGTGGGTGAATACGTGGCGGTGAACAAATCACATTCTCTAAACAATTAAACCTGAACATTTAGTCTGGAACAATTATGCTGGAATATAAAGTAACCGCAAAACGTATAGATGCCCATAGCAGCATTGCTCAATGTAAAGATGCAGAACTGGTCATCGATACGGATTTGCATGGGCGACCTGATGCGTTTAATCCGGCAGAATTATTATTGGCGGCTGTAGCGGCGTGTATTTTAAAGAACATGGAACGTATTTCACCCATCATTCATTTTGAATATCGCAACGTAACCATCAGTCTGTTTGGCGACAGACAGGACTCTCCTCCAAAAATGGCCAGTATAGAATATGAAATTCTGGTCGACAGTGATGAGAGTGAGCATAAGCTGGACCTAATGCATGATAATATTCGTAAATTTGGAACGGTATATAATACATTAGCACCAGGCACTGAACTGACCGGTGTATTAAAGAAAAAATAGTCCCATGGAGATCAGCATGAAAAAAACATTAATTTACATTATATTTTTAAGCGCAGCCACTAGTGTAAATGCGGACGACTATTGCGATGATTTACCTTCGCTCAAAAGGTATTAAAGCAAAGTATTTAACCGATGGATTACTTGGAATGGCTGAAAATCTTCGGGGTGATAATGCCAAAATGTTTATTGATGCATTAAAAAATTAAGCTTGATCAAAGATTGCCTGGGGCTCGCTTAATTGTTTATCACTGCAACCTGAGTGACAGCCAGCTTACTAATGAAAAGTTAAGATGACATAAAATGCAATATAATTAATCCACAGGAGACTTAAATGGCTAAAAGTATCAAGGGCACAGAAACCGAAAAGAATTTACTAAAATCTTTTGCCGGAGAAGCACAGGCCCGAAATCGCTATACATTTTTCGCCAGTAAGGCAAAAAAAGAAGGCCTGGTGCAAATCGCTGATATTTTTCTGGAAACCGCCAGCCAGGAAAAAGAACACGGCGAACGCTTCTTCAAGTTTCTTGAAGGCGGTGATATTGAAATCACTGAAAGCTACCCCGCCGGTGTTATCGGCAGCACGCTTGAGAATTTAAAAGCTGCGGCAGCCGGTGAGGCATTTGAATGGTCGAGCCTTTATCCTGAGTTTGCCAAAGTCGCCAGAGACGAAGGCTTTTCACAGATTGCTGCGGCTTTTGAAGCTATCAGTGTGGCTGAAAAGCAACACGAAAAACGCTTTAACGATCTGGCTACCAATCTTGAGGAGGGTAAAGTATTTAAAAGAAATGGAAAAGTTGTATGGCGCTGTCGTAACTGTGGTTATCTGCATGAAGCCGAAGAAGCACCTGATATCTGCCCAGCCTGTTTACATCCACAGGCCTATTTTGAACTACTCGGTGAAAACTGGTAAGTGGTTAAAATACCTGATGCGGACTGAGCGACATTTTATCCATCGTACGAAGTGGTAACGTAATACAGTATTAGACGCAAATGATGGCATTGTATCCACCCCCCAGCCTGGTGGTGGATATTGCTGTGGAGAATGCCGGACTTTTTTTGGAAGCATCATTATTTATTAATGTATACAATTTCTAACACAGGGTGTTAATTCATGAGCCATTACAGCTTTAAACCCGTGGAAGATCTTAGCAACTTTAATAGCATATAAAAACGCCAACGCTTTTCCTAAATACATCGAGATAAACTGTCTGATTCAGTTTAAATACGCATTTAGAAATTATTTCAAATCCCAGTAACGTTGCATTTCAAAATACAGAAATGAAGCTGTCCAGGTAATCAATACAAGTCCGGTTAATGATTCGATGCCGGTTAAATGGCGGATATCGCCATGGGGCGTAATATCCCCAAACCCCAGCGTAGTAAAGGTCGTAAAAGAATAATATGCACTGTCCAGTAAACTCCCATCGAAGTTACCTTTTAATTCACCCCAACCCTGACTTGTGTGCATAAAATAGTAGGCCAATGCAAAAACCCAGATTTCTATCGTATGCGCAATCAACGCAATGAATACCCCGGTAACAATTCTAAAGCGGTGTTTTATGGTCATTTTCGGAACAATAATCGTAATCCGAAATAGAAATTCATAGTGAATGATTACGACGAGTGATACAACTAAACAATTTAGTAAAAATACAGCGATCATATTTATCCTGGCTAAGTGACTTAAGGCATTATATACACTGAAACAAATCAGGCAAATTTAATCAATCCGCTAACTATGTTATTGGTCTGTAATATAAGTATAAAAATTCAGGCTCGATGTACAGTCACTTGTTGAATTTCACTGTGCAATGCCTTACAGGCATATTCAACTTCCTGTTGGCTACCGTGAACAAGCAATAATATTTTATTGTCTTTTACCGCCTGCTCATATTCATTTAAATTTGCAGTGGGTACTCCTATTGTAAAAAGCAGCTTCTGGAGTAGATTTACAGGTGAATTCAAATTGTGCTGTGGACTGGATACCATCTCATCGTTGATTAAATTTACCATGCCACCTGCCAGGTTCAGTAATCCAGTTTCAGCTACTTCAAAAGTGCATGAGCGCTTCAATAAATCTCCCACCCCATCACAATATATTTGTTTAGCCATGATAGAAATATTCTGCAATTCAACATCAGCTGCTTGTAGATGCTCTATTGCTCGCAGACTTTCCTGAACACTAGAATAAATTGTAATACAGCTAATATTCTGTTCCATAGCTCGACTTCATACCTGCAAAATGATCTGAACAAACCGCTCATGAGACACATTTACATTATGAAATAACTTGCGGGCAATCACTGTCACCTATGTGACAACGATGGTTTATTGAAAATTAAGAGGCACTGTTCTTTTGGAGGTGTTCACGACTGTCATTAGCATAGGTTTGTAATGCTTCCAGTTCAGTTACCTGGGTTTTGAAATTTTTCTTGTGTAAAACCCCCTGCTTTCGCCAGTGCTGAAGATGTCGATTAACAACCTGTCGAACAGAACCTACCATGCGCGCCAATGATTCATCATGCAGGTCATTAATTAAATCCAGCCTGTATACCGGGTCCTTGCCTGAGCCCTTGGCTAAAGTATGGGCCTGTTCTATTGACTGGGTATGATGTGGTACAACATGTCGCAGAATTAAACGCGCCAGGCGGGTCATAGTATCGTACAAGGCCAGATCGGTACTAAGATCTTCGAGCTTGCGCATTTGCTCACCCAGATAAGGCAGAAAGTTTCGATTAAACTCCGGGTGCCGATCAATCCAGTCACGGGCATCTTTTATGGGAACTGAAATCAGGGAGATATCATCAATCGCAACTGGCATTACATCATGGGGCTCATTATTTAATAAGGTCACCACATCCATTCCATCGCCCGGCCCAAGCAGGGAAAGTGTGATGCTTTTTCCCGTATCCGGATTAACCCGACTCACTTCCAGCCGACCTTCTATAATCAGGTAAAAACGCGCTTTAAATATTTCAGAGCTCAGCTGGGCACCTCGACGCCAGGTATCTCGCCTGAAAAGAATCAGCATATCATCCAGCACGCCTTCATCTAACCCTGAAAACAGGTGCGTTTTTAAAAGCTCTTTTTTGCAATATGCGTAGTAAACCGGGTCACTTTTCATTTACTATCTCGAATAAATTAAATAATATGGCCCACGTAAAGCGAATCCACATTGCATCTTTTCACGCCTACGTTTTTATCATATTAATTTAATAAAAATTATTTTGTTTATTATGCACTATTGAATTCAATTTAATGACTACAATATTTAGTTTATATCAAACTTAATGCATAAAACATAAAAATGTCACACAGGTGACAGTCTTACATCACTTTATTGTATAAATTAATCACAACAATAAATAAGGTTTATGTTGTTTTTTTCTACGGAGCGTCCATGGATTTTAAAGACTATTACGAAATTATTGGTGTAAAAAAAGATGCTACTCAGGCTGAGATTAAACGCGCCTATAAAAAACTAGCACGTAAATATCACCCTGACGTCAGCAAAGAAGCGGATGCCGAGGTGCGCTTTAAAGAACTGGGTGAGGCCTACGAGGCACTGAAAGACCCAGAAAAACGTGCAGCCTATGATCAACTGGGTAAGAACTGGAAAGCCGGAGAGGATTTTAATCCGCCACCTGACTGGGATGCGGGTTTTGAATTTAACGGCGGTGGGTTCACCGGGGGTAATGACGCTGATTACAGTGATTTCTTTGAGTCTTTATTTGGACATGGTTTTCAGGGTGGGCATCGTCAGTCGCAAGGACGACAGCACAGCTATCAACAACGTGGTGAAGACCATCACGCTAAAGTTTTAATTGATCTGGAGGATGCCTATCAGGGTGCGACTCGCAGCATTGTGCTGCAATCCCCCGAGATAGATAACAACGGTCACATAATTAATAAACAACGTACCCTGAAGGTTAAAATCCCTAAAGGCGTTAAACAGGGACAACGTATTCGCTTAAGCGGACAGGGTTCACCGGGAATGGGTGCAGCACCTGCGGGAGACCTGTATCTGGAAGTTGAGTTTAAGCCTCACGGGCTTTATCGTGTACAGGGACATGATGTATATTTAGAGGTGCCGGTCAGCCCATGGGAAGCAGCGCTAGGTGCCAGTATAAAAGTACCAACGCCTACGGGAGCAGTGGATCTGAAAATAGCTGAGGACACACCCAATGGCAGAAAAATGCGTTTGAAAGGTAAAGGCATTCCGGCTAAAACACCGGGGGATCTTTATATCATTATTCAAATTACACTACCACCTGCTAAAAGCGACGAAGCTAAAGCGCTGTATAAAAAAATGCAACAGGTACTGCCCTATAACCCGCGCAGTAAAATGGGAGTTTAATGACCATGACAGAAAAAATACTTAAGGGCATGTTGCTCGACGAACAATCCGAACTAAGTTTGAATGACCTGAGCTACGCCTGTTGCAGTTCCGCTGAATGGATAATAGAACTTGTTGAGGAAGGCGCAATAGAACCTGTTGGCCATAAAACCCATGGATCTCAAAAAACCCCCTGGCGATTTTCAGCCAGTAGCTTACAAACAGCCCAAACTGCAATGCGTCTGCAACAGGACCTTAATATAAACATTGCGGGTATTGCACTGGTGCTGGAACTTTTACAGAAAATTGAAACCCTGCAAGCAGAGTTAGATGTTTATAACGCTAATAAGAAATACTGATTAGTTCATTATAAAAATTGGAGGAGAAAAACGTGAGCGAAGCACAACATATTGTCTGCCCACATTGCAATGCTATTAACCGTATTCCCATGGCACGACTTGCGGATAACCCAAAATGCGGAAAGTGTCATAACGCTTTATTTAATGCACAGCCAGTAGAATTAAATAGCACAAGCTTTAGCAGACATATTAATAAAAATGACATTCCACTGGTGGTTGATTTCTGGGCACCCTGGTGTGGCCCGTGTAAAATGATGACCCCGGCTTTTCAACAGGCCAGCGCTCAGCTTGAACCCTACTTTAGATTGAGTAAATTGAACACCGAAAATGAACAGGCGATTGCGGGGCAGTTTTCTATTCGCAGCATACCGACAATCGCAATTTTTAAACACGGTAAAGAAATTGCCCGCCAGGCAGGTGCCATGAGTGCGGCTGATATTGTTAGCTGGGTAAAACAGGCCTGAAGTTTAATCTAATAAAGTAATTACTATAGATTCCCAGTTAACCAGTCATATCTGTACTGACAGGTCAACGCAGACAATAAGCAACACTCTAATTAACATTTTGCAGTTTTTTTAAGCTCTTCAAATGCAAAGGGCCTGGAAAAATAATATCCCTGAACATAATCGATCTGCATGCTTTTCAGCAACTCGTAAGTTTGCCTGTCCTCAACAAATTCAGCGATGGTTTTTATACCTAACACGTGCCCAACCTTATTAATGGCTTCAACCATTGAACAGTCAATAGGATCATTAACCATATCCTTTACAAAAGCACCATCTATTTTCAAATAATTTACATTTAAATTTTTCAGATAGGCAAAGGATGACAGACCACTACCAAAATCATCCAGTGAAAATTGACTGCCTAATGTCTGCAATGTCTTAATAAATGAAGTTACATGACTAAGGTTACTGATTGCCGCAGTTTCAGTCACCTCAAAACAAAACTGGCTGGCATTTACTGTACTGCTTTGAAGCCGTTTAATTACAAACTCAAGAAACGATTTATCACTCAGGGAATTACCGGAAAGGTTAATTGCAATCATTGTATTCGATGGCAAGGGATAGTTTTCAACCTGCTCCATCACCTGAGCTATCACCCAGCGATCTATATCGGGCATTAAATTATAACGTTCTGCCGCGGGTAAAAATGACATGGGGGAAATTATATCCCCATGATTATCACGCATTCTAATTAGAACTTCATAATGGTGGGGCTCGTTATTATCTGTCATCGTACTCACAATCGGCTGACAGAACAATTCAAATTTATTATTTTCAAGTGCATATTGTATTTGTGAAACCCATTGCATTTCACCGTGTCGCTCAACCAGTTGATCATCATCAAACTTAAAAATATGAATTCGGTTACGTCCCGCATCTTTAGCTGCATAACAGGCAATGTCAGCTTCACTCATTAATGTACTGATAGTTTCACTTTCACAGGAATTAAAAGATACAAGCCCTATACTTACCCCTACAGAAAAAACTTTTTCCTCCCATGAGAAACGAAAATACCCAAGATCTTTAATAATACCTTCTGCAATTTCATGAGCTCGTTCTGACGGACAGTTTTCAAGTAAAATCCCAAACTCATCCCCCCCCAGTCTTGCCAGTGTATCCAGATCCCGAATATGTTTTAAAAACAATGTTGTTAATTGTTTTAATAATTCATCGCCGGCAACATGCCCACAGGTATCGTTCACCACTTTAAACTGATCTAAATCCATATAAAGTAAAGCATGTTGCGAATTCCCATCTTCCTTGTCGAGTACTTTTTGCAAACGAATTTCAAACTCAAGGCGATTAATCAATCCAGTTAATGAATCATGGGATGCCTGCCATGAGAGCTGTTCGGCCATTTTTCTAGCCTTACTCACATCATGAAACACCAGAATAACCCCTAAAACGGTGCCCTGTTTATCTCTTATGGGAGCTGCGGAATCCTCAATTGCAATTTTTTTACCGTGTTTATTAACAAGTACGGTATGATTTGCAAGGCCAATAATAATATTTTCACGCAAACAACGGACAACTGGATTTTCAACGGGTTGATTATTTTTCTCATTGTAAATATCAAAAATTTCCGGCAAAGGCTTATTAAATGAATCGTTGGTTGACCAGCCGGTTAAGTCTTCAGCCACTGGATTCAGGTATTGAACAAGGCCTTTTTCATCCGTAGTAATCACCGCATCACCAATAGACTCAAGCGTAACCAGTGCCCTCTCTTTTGCTTCCATCAGTTCAAATTCAACTTTCTTTCGCTCATTAATATCCCGCAATATACCTATAAAGCCTAAGGACTCCCCATTCTCATCCAGAATACGTGAGGCCAACAGCTCGCCGATAAACACATTCCCGTCACTGCGCACAAATGAAGCCTCATAACTATCGTGCCTGTCTGGTGATTTTTTAGAAAACCGAAGCTCTCCCTGATAGTCATATTCATCTTTATTTAAATATATAAAATCTAGCTTATTATTTATAAATTTTTCTAGAGGATAACCAAACATACTTAACATTGCCGGGTTTACACTTACGCATACCCGATCTACATCGACAAAAATAATACCATCAGCAATAGAATTGTACATAGATTCGAGCTTGGCACTTTTATCACGTAAAGAGAGGCTTGTTTCTGATAGCTCTATAATTCTATCCCGAACCGCTTTAGCCATAATATTAAAGCCATTGGCCAGTAGACCAATTTCATCAGGCGTTTTAATCGGAACATTAATATCATAATTTCCAGATGAAATTTCTTCAGCACTTCGCAAAAGAACAGATATATGGCGGGTTAAGAAATAGCTGGTAATTCCGAGCAATAAAATAGTAAGGAAAATTTCAAATAGCGCTATAAACAAACCCTGTTTTAACAAACTCGACTTGGATTCATATAAAGATTCAATCGAAAGACCATACTTAACCTCACCAATTTTTTCGCCTGCCAGAGTGAGCGGAGACACAATATGAAGAAGCTTATGCTGAGCGCCTTTCAAATCAAAATCCGCTTGTGCTGCGCTACTGAGCTGAGCAAAAAGTTTATTCTGGTCATCATAAACCTCAATATACTCAAACTCACTATTTTCAGATTGCAATAGCTTTTGTAGAAGTTCAAATAAAGTAGCAAAATCTCGCTCAAATAATGAAATACTCAGAGCCGAGTCAAGTAAGGTAGTAATAGATTCGGCTTTAATTGCTGACTGCTGATCAATTGTGGCATTAATAATTCGCAAACTATTGCCCAGCAACATACTCAACATTATTATTTCAACAACAACACTGGCCAGAATAAGTTTAAGACGAAGGGATTTTCGAATAAAGCGCAGAAACATATTTTAATTCAAACCTTACATGTCATTCGAAAACTTCAGCATAGGAATCTAAAGACTGCATTTCACTGCTTGTAATTAATTTAAAACCATTAAAAATATAATCACTACCTGCTTTGGAATCATTAAACGATAAAAACAATTGCTGAAGTTCAGCAACTGCATGTTTATCTAAATCAGGTTTTGCCATAACAATAAAACCACTTGTAGCTTCTGTCTCTCCAATACTGCGAAGTTTTTTCCTGTTTTCAGTTGGAAAATTTTTCCATAATTTAACACCTGTAATAGATGCGCTGCTAATCTCATTAAGAACATTGTAAATTGCATTGTTATGAGTTTTAACCAGAATAATATCAAGGTTTTTTCCCGGAACTATGTCATATTTTTTTAATTGCTTTAAAACCACCTGATGAACAATTGATTTTTGAGGTGCCAATGAAATACTTTTACCCTGCAAATCTTCTAACGATTGAATGGGTGAATTTTTTTTTACAATATAAACCCCAATGATATTATGGCTAGTCATTGCGACACGTTGATAAGCATATTTTTTTTCGAAATAACGCGCCAGATGAGGTGCGCAAAAAATCAGGTCATAATCAAATGCTTTTACTTTTTTAATATAGGAAGGAACATTTTTTGCTGAAACCAGTGATAATTTAAATTGAGGCGATTCATTAATATATTTTTGCAAACTTTTATTATGATTTATAAGTTTACTTGAACTGACATAGGGAAAGATACCCAGCCTCAAAGCCGTCTTTTCTGCAATTGCCGGCATCGAAATATACAATAGTATAAAAAAGAAAATGCTACGTCGTTTCATCAATTCACCTGATTTAAGTGCAAGATTATACAATACTTGAACAATTATAGTGCAATTTTGTACAAAAACTCTGCAACGACGACTAATACAAGCCATTAAAAGTACTTTTCAATATCGAACTAACATATTGATATGTCAATAATAACCAGCATATAATAGATTATAAATCAACTAGCTCCGTATTTTTATTATTTTATAGGAAAATTTAACTTTTTTATAACATTTTCAAGCTATCCACCCTGTCTATTTATGGTTAATTCTATAGTTGCGACATGTCAATCACCCTAAGGCACTCCAAACAATGGAGTTTACAGTACCCATTAATATGGTCACCCGTTCACCTGGTAAATCAGTTACCACCATCCTTACCTAATTCTCAGGCGAATGAACTCGCGGGCTACTGTCTAACAGGCTTAATCGACGATACTGGTAAGGCTACTCGGGTTTCGTTGGATATTTAAATATCTTCAGTTATCCAGCGCTTAGCCGCATCAGATTGACTGATATCAAAATACTTAACTTTTGCTTTGGTAAAGGGTTTAAGCAATAACGCCATACCCTGCTCCCAACGTTTATCCCCAACGATCGCCATACGCTCAATATCACTGTAATGACGCAATCCAAACTTGCCATCCTCCCAGGCGGCAGCGCTTGTCCAACCATGAAAATCATCCAGCGTCACAATTAACCTGATACATGAGTGATCTTTTATCATGCGTTCAAGTTCAGGCACGAAAATATCAAAATCTTCTTTGGTTAATTTGCCGGATAATTGCATAGTTAAAACATTATCCCAGCTATGCCCTTCAATTTCGATACGACTGAATTTTGTTGTCATGACATTTTCCTCAGTATTTTATCTGTTCCTGGAGTAAAACAAACATTCCCCCGTGTCGCTGTCACCCAGGTTACATTCAACGCAATTTTATAAGCGCAAACTTACAGGTAAAATTAATTTTGCCTAGCGACGTTTTTTTTCGCCGAGGGGATGACATGACGCCGCACAAGGAACAAAAACGGAGACCGACATGCAATACTTAACCGAACTGGAAACCACCATTAATGACATGGTACAAAAGGGGCGCGGCATACTGGCGGCCGATGAAAGTGCACCGACGATAGCTAAGCGTTTTCTGGCTATTGATGTAAAATCCACTGAAGAAACGCGTCGCGCCTGGCGCAGTTTGTTGGTCAATACTGAAGGCTTAGGCGAATATATTAGTGGTCTCATTTTATTTGAAGAAACCCTTACACAAAACACTGATAGCGACACCAGCATTACCGATGCCGCCTGGCGACAAAAAATTGTACCGGGCATAAAGGTGGATAAGGGTAAAATCCCACTCGCCCTATCACCCGGTGATTTAATTACACAGGGTTTAGACGGTCTTGCCGAGCGGCTAAAAATATATAGAAATCAGGGCGCTCGTTTTGCAAAGTGGCGCGAAGTTTATGCTATCAGCAAACATGTACCCAGTGCTGCAGGAATAGAAGCCAATGCGGAAATGCTGGCCCGTTATGCGGCGGTCTGCCAACAGGAAGGGTTGGTGCCTATTGTTGAACCGGAAGTATTAATGGACGGTGAACATTCCATTGAGCGCCACGCAGAAGTCACTGAAGCTGTGCAGCTTGCGGTCTTTAATGCACTGCATCGACATAACGTTATTGCGGAATTAATGATTTTAAAACCTAATATGGTCTTGCCGGGAAAAGATACTCGCCGTGCACCAGCCGATGAAGTTGCCGCGGCCACCCTGAAGGTTTTACGGCGCGCGGTACCCGCGGCGGTTCCAGGTATTAATTTTCTTTCCGGTGGCCAATCTCCAGAGGAGGCAACGGAAAATTTAAATGCACTAAATCAACAGGCCGTAAATCCACCCTGGCAATTAAGCATTTCCTATGGCCGTGCATTACAGCAACCAGCACTTCAGGCGTGGCGCGGAAAAACTGAAAATATTCGCGCTGCGCAACAAGCTTTGCTAAAGCGTGCAAAGTTAAACCATCTGGCAATGCTGGGTGAATACCAGAGCGGCATGGAGAATAACTAAATATTATGGATTACAATTCATATTCTTCACCCAGCTTCGGCATGTGTACCTGTGTACCCTTTAATATATTTGCAAAGGCATTCATACTTTTTTCTTCCCCATGCACCAGAAAAGTGGTTTTCGGATTGCCAGTTTTGGAATGCCAGGCGAGTAACTCAGCCTGATCTGCATGCGCAGAAAAACCACCAATCGTACGAATGTCTGCATGCACCGGTATCTCTTCACTAAAAATTTTTACTCGCTCAGCACCATCAATAATTCGCCGTGCCAATGTACCATTTGCGGCATAACCCACAAACACAACACTGTTACGCCGTCCCCATAAGTTGTGTTTTAAATGATGGCGCACGCGACCCCCGGTACACATTCCTGAACCCGCCATGATAACTGCACCGCCATCAATCTGACTGATAGCTATCGATTCTGCGGTTTCACGGGTAAAGCGTAAACCGGGCAAATTAAACGGATCTTTACCCCCCGCTGATGCCTTAAGCGTTTTCAGATCGAAGCACTCAGGATGACGCTCAAATATTTGTGTGGCTGAAATCGCCATGGGTGAATCAAGAAAGACATTAATAAAATGTTTCAGAGAATGATTGTTCACACCTTCGCGTAAATAATACAAAATTTCCTGAGTACGCTCTAATGCAAAGGTTGGAATAATGACATTACCACCGCGACCGATGGTTTCATTAATTATGTCATACAGTTCATCGATAGAAGGTTGTAACTGCTTATGCAAACGATCCCCATAGGTGCTTTCCATTACCACTGTATCTACATGGGGTGGTGTAGCCGGATTTCTCAATATGGCCCTGTTGCTATAACCCAGATCACCGGAGAATATTATTCTATGTTTACGCTGCGCCTCTTCCAGCTCTAGAAATATACTCGCCGAACCTAGAATATGCCCCGCATCAAAAAATGTTGCTTTAATACCCGGTGCTAATTCAAACCTGTTATCGTAACTAACCTTACGCCCGAAATAATCCAGACTGTTAAGAGCGTCCATTGTTGTATATAAGGGCTCAATATCCGCAGGCGTCTCGCCATTATGATTGGCTGTACGTTTTGCCTTGCGTAATTTATAACGGGCCTCTTCCTCCTGCAACCCGGCAGAATCTAACATAACCAGTCGAGCAAGCTCAACCGTTGCTGGGGTAGTAATAATTTCACCTTTAAAACCAAGTTTGGCTAATAGGGGAATACGCCCGCAGTGATCGAGATGAGCGTGGGTTAATAACAGGTAATCAATAGCAACGGGATCAAAGCCAAATGGCCGAGCATTTTCTGCCACCAGTTCCCTGCCGCCCTGATACATTCCACAGTCAATTAAAATTCGTTTGCCTGCGCACTCAATTAAATGACAGGAGCCGGTGACCCCCTGATCCGCACCGTGAAAAGAAATTTTCATATCGCTCCTTATTTAATCACTGTCATCTGTATTTGTAACAAAAACATATTTTTGTGGCTGTCACTCAGGTTGCAGTTGCTGTTAATATAAATAGAACTATATACATCTTAAGTTCTTTGTATAGTTAAATGAGTAAAACTATATCAGGTGAAACAATGTGGTTAGAACGTTTTAAACGCTGGAAAAAACAACGGTTTTTACGCCATAAACGCATCCCCGAAAAATTATGGCTACAGGTGGTCAATGATACCCTTGTACAATACCACTTAAGTAATCAGGAACTACTGCGCCTGCGAGAGATCAGTAGTTTATTTTTAGATAAGAAAGTTTTTATTGGAGCCAATGATTTTCAGCTTGATGATTATCAACGCTGTGTAATTGCGGCAACCGCCTGCCTGCTAATTTTAAATCTGAATCTGGATTATTATGATGGCTGGCTGGAAGTGATTGTTTATGAAGGGCCGTTTATCGTTCACAGAAAAGTAATGGATTCGGCCGGTGTTATACATGAACAAAACCTTGTGCTCGATGGTGAATCCTGGGGTCGCGGACCGGTAATACTGGCCTGGGATGATGCAAAGCCGGGCAAACATTTCAACGGACACGGAGCGGCTTCAAATATCATTTTACATGAGTTTGCCCATAAACTGGATATATTAAATGGCGTCGCCGATGGCATGCCACCTTTACATTCGGATATGAGCCAAAAATCCTGGATAAAAATATTAACTCGGGTTTATGAAGATCTGGAGCTACAGGTTGAGCACCACCATAAAACCCGCATTGACCCTTACGGAGCTGAAAACCCAGCGGAATTTTTTGCAGTCATCAGCGAACTGTTTTTTCAATTACCGCAACGTCTACAACATTATTACCCACAAATTTATCAGCAACTAAGTCTGTTTTATAAACAGGACCCATTAAAACGACTGCGCTGAAAAATCAGCTCGTTAATGTTTCTATAATCGGGCAGTGACCGCTGTTGTCGTCGCGACGACAGTTATCAATTAACGTGTCTAGAGTATCTCGTAAATTTTCCAGATCCATAATTTGCTGGTTAATCTGCTGTCGCTTTTGCTCAGCCCTTATTCGAACATCATCGCATTGACTACCAGATTGCCCGTCACCAATTTGTAAAAGCTCAGCAATTTCCTGCAACTTAAAACCTAATTGCTGGGCACGCTTTATAAAGCGGATTCGACTAATGTATTCTGATGGGTAAATTCGATACCCCTGAGGCGGCTTCACAGGCTCCTTTAATAAACCAATGCGTTGATAGTAACGAATGGTTTCCAGATTGATCTCTGCTGCCATTGCCAGTCGACCTATCGTTAAAGACTTAGACATAACCAACTCCTACTAATGACGCCATATTTTAATAAGGCTACCATCTATCCGGGCGCTTGTCTGTACTTAAGTACAGACTTTTTCAGGAAAAATAATTCAATTATTTCTTGACCTGGAGTTAACTCCAGACCGTATTATCCATCAACAGGAACGGTTGCAGCATAACCCTTACAACCGTTTTATGGGACTTGAGCGCTGACCTTAACTGACGCCGCCTGAAGCAATACCAGGTGAGCTGTGATCTGCAGTTAAAACTAACTCATACAAAAAATTAAATTATGGCTGAAATAAATATGTGCAACCACTAACACTGGTAAAGCACATTTGGTAAAAATCATGAATATCAAAGTAGAAGTTTTTTCATCGCCCGGCTGCGGAAAATGCGGACACGCAAAAGAGGTGTTACGTAAACTTGCCGAGGAACTGGGAGGCGACACCATTCAGTGGCGCGAAGTCAACATTCTAGAAGAGCTGGATCATGCGGTAGAACTGGGTGTATTGTCCACTCCATCAATAGCCATTAATGACAAACTGGTTTTTACGAGTTTGCCATCATTAAAAAAATTACGCCACGAATTAATGTCACAACTTAACGGGGGTAAACAGTAATGCTTACGCTTTTAATTATTACCTCAATCACGCTTGGCCTGCTGGCATTTTTTGAACCCTGCACCATTGCCACACACACTTTATTTGCAGTAAAAGCTAACCAGTCTGATGCAAAAAGTTGTTGCCAAAATTTACTCAGCGTATGGTTAAGCCGCAGTATTTTATTAATAAGCTTATTTGTGATGGCGGTTTTTATTACAACTCCACCGCAATGGAATGAGCTAACAGCCAGTATTATTCTTTCAGCAATGGCAGGGGTTTACCTGTTATCTCGGTTTATTTATATTCCTATTCCACATCTGGCATTTTATAAATTTTTACCAATGGGTAGTCGTTTACCCTACTCAATTCAACTGGGTTTGAGTTTACCCGCCTGCACAATACCCCTGGTTATTATTGTTGCGGGCATGTTAGTGACGCTTGGTTCGCTCCCCTATGCTGCCTTAGCAGGTATTTTATTTGCCAGTCTATTTACCCTGCCAATGGTCTACGCTTCGTATAAGGGGCTTAATAAAGACGCACTGGATTTATTAAATCGTGCAGCCAAAGGCAGCCCCTACTTCACCGCTATTTTATTATTATCGCTCGCATTATATTTATTAGTGCCATCGTTGAGTATTAATACCGATGAGTTAAAACAGGTATTAACAGAAGCGAGCTGGGCTGGAATTGGTCTATCTTTTTTAGCAGGATTTGTGTTTAGCTTTAATCCAGTTTCATTTGCCTCCATTCCGGTAGTGCTTGCCTATGTCACCAAAGCACATGAAGAAAAGCGAGCTATTTTAATGGGTGGCGCATTTGTAACTGGCATGTTACTTACCCATGTAGTTTTAGGTGTCTTCGCAGCGCTGGGTGGCGAATGGGTACAGGGCATAATGGGCAGGCAATGGGGATTATTTCTTGGCCCCGTTTTAATTTTAATGGGATTAATCTGGACGGGCTGGTTAAATATTCGCCTGCTCTGGATTGGCATGAAAGCGAGAAAAGCCAGCGGATTATGGGGTGCATTTTTACTTGGCATACCTTTTTCTGTAGCAGTATGCCCATTTTGCACACCCGCACTACTGGTAACACTAACGGCCAGTGCCGCCATTGGTTCAGTGAGTTTTGGTTTTGCATTATTGCTGGCCTTTGCAATCGGACGCAGTATTCCAGTGATTTTAGGTGCATGGAGCATGGGCTGGATTGAATCTTTACAAATCCTGTCGCGTCACCAGAAAATATTTGAAACCATTGCAGGTATCACACTAATACTAACCGGACTATACTTGCTCAATGAATACTTTTTCATTATTTAGTTCGGCAGTCAGACATGCTTAAAATTGGCGAAGTCACAAAGAAAACCGCTTTGAGTGCCGATACATTGCGCTATTATGAAAAATTCGGCTTAATCACAGACGTATCCCGAAACCCATCGGGTATACGTTTATACAGTGAAAAAAATTTATCACAGTTAAATTTCATAAAACGTGCCCAACGCATGAATTTCAGCTTGCAAGAAATCAAAAGCCTGCTGAGCATGCGGGAAGATCCGCAGCATGCAAAAGATAGTGTACGTCAGCTTACTGCAGACAAATTAAAGAATATTGAGGAGCAACTGACAGAACTTTCCACACTGAAAAATGAATTAACTTTATTACTAAATCTTTGCCGGGGCAGTAAAGAGGGCTGCCCGATTATTGAAGACATTGATACCAGATCCTGAGTTTTTATATTATATCCCTACCCTGAGAAATCATCATCTCTACATAGCTCATCCGCAAACTCAAGTTCAATCGTTGTATACACAAAAGCAAAATCGACCAACAATTCACCTATCTGTTTTTTAATTTTCTTTTGCTCATCAACGGTAATAATTTTATTAATTTTAAGATGTGCAGTTAACACATGGCGTTCACCATCAAGTGACCACAAATGCAGGTGGTGAACCTGACCAACCTGACTAATCGACATTAATTTATGTCGAACTTCATCTAACACTACATTATCCGGCGATGACTGTAAAAATATTTTTATCGTTTGACGAGTATTTTTAAATACATTAATTAGAATAAATAAAGTAAAAATAATAGACAACAGGGGGTCCAGAATTGGCCAGTCAAAAAACATAAGCATTACACTAACAATTAGGACACTCACCCAGCCTAGAACATCTTCAATTAAATGCCAGCTCAACACCTGCTCATTAAGGGTTTTTCCCTTAATTAATTTCCAGGCTGCATAACCATTTACAATTACACCCAGTAAAGCCAGCCACAACATACCGGTTGCATTCGGCATTTGAGGATTGATTAAATTTGGTAAAGACACGGACAACACCCATATTGAACCCGCAATTAATACAGCCCCGTTGAGTAATGCGCCCAGCAAAGAAAACCGGTGATAACCGTATGTAAAATCATCATCAGGATTTTTTTGACTAAGCCGACTTAATACCCATGCCATCCCAATAGTTAAAGTATCACCAAGATCATGAACTGCGTCCGCCATAATGGCGGTACTATTTGTCAGCATTCCACCTACAAATTCAATTATAGTAAAACCAAAATTGAGAAAAAAAACCACCCCTATATGATTTGAACTGGAATCTTGCTTATGTTGACCCGACATTCTTCAGTTATCCTCTGTAATTTACCTACTGGCTCATTATCCCTGAATCAGTAACCACGGCTATTTACGCCGCTTAATTTACTCCACACCCCCCTCGTTCGGGTGAGGCTATACTTATAAAATTGACAAATGGCGCACATAGACTATATTCGCGGTTTAATGCTATTTAGTTTACCACCCAGACATTAAGCGATGTTACTAGTTAGAAAATTCATTTATCTATATAAAATAGAAAATGATTTACTTTAATAACCTCGTTCATTTAATGTATGTGCTACAGACATAATAAATACCAGATGTAGCCATAAAGAGCCATAACATGTATTTTACTCCATTTCGCTACAACATTTTCCACCCCTTTCTATTTGCTTTTTTTTTATCACTCTCAAGCAACCTGATTGCTGATGATGTTGTGAAAAAACCCACAACCATTACCGGAGCTGGCGCACACTTTGCCTGGGTAATTTTTGATTCATTAAAAGATGAGCTTGAGCAGTCAACAGGCAATAAACTCCAGTTATTTGGAAAAGATTCAAGTCTGGGCATGGGGTGTAATGCGGGTATCAAGCTAGCAAAACAAAACTCCCCAAATCATCAAACGTTTGGCTTCACCTGTTGCCCATTAAGCCAGGATGAACTCAATAAGGAAAAATTAAAAATTTACCCCCTGGCCGAAGAGCCAATTATGATTCTGGTTAATAAAAAAAACCCGCTTGACAATTTATCAACGAAACAGGTTCGATTAATCTTTAGTGGAAAAATAACTAACTGGAAAGATGTGGGCGGATGGGATAAGCCAATTGTCGTGGTTACTCGCTTGCATTGTAAAAATCGTCCAGGACACTGGAAAACAATTCTACCCAGCGCTGATCATTTTGTTAAGAAAAGGCTTGATGTTTCAAGCGCAGAAGAAATGGTAAAACTGGTAACGGATTTCGACACATCATTTGGACACATAGGCTCTACCTGGATATTCGATAAAAAGAGCAACGTAAAAGCCATTACTATAAATAATGTTGCAGCCACTGCAGAAAACCTGAAAAACAACAGCTACCCCTTTCACAGAAGACTTTCCGCCATTACCAACCTAACCCCATCAAAAGAAATTCTATTGACAATACGTCAAGTTCAGTATGGCAAGTCGTTCAATGATGTAGCAAAAAAATTCAACCTCCTGCCCTTAAAACCAGATGAAAAAGATTAAATGTAAATACAACATTACTTTTTATTTTTTTTACTCATGGTGTAACTAAAATAGAAAATCAGTACAGCAGAACCCGCAAAAAACAATTGCATTAATTTAAACCAGGGAGATACACTTATATACACATCCTGCCAAAAACCCGAATTGAGCAATGGGTTAAAAACGCGAGACAATATCATTACATCCAGAAGCCATGCAGGACTTTCAGTACAACATGTCTGTATACGCAAATAAAACACACTAATAATTAACATTAATGATGCGCCAACCATCCAGCCGATTATATTCATCGATGGTGATATTTTTTTTAACTGCACAAAAAAAACAGAAGCAGCCAGCCATGCAATTACCGTAACCGGCATAATATATATACCCCACAGTTGAGCATCACCTAAGTCATTTACTTTTTGAATAATCAATACGGGTTTATTAATTAATAAAAGATTTAATGTACTTGCAGGATTCGAATAAAATAGCTGGCTATAGATTTCTAAATTATATAAAAATTCAAAATTTATCTGATTTGGAAGACTGAAAGTCACAAGTGAAAGCGCAGCAATTTCTACTGCCATAAAAATCGTTAAAGTTATAACTGCGTAAATTATATATTTCATTATTAAATTATTTTTTAGCTATTAGCCATACCAAAATTATAAACCGATTAGCCTGTCAGTATTATAGACCCTTTAGCTTTATAATGATCTATAATTACGTTAGCAAATATTCTCAGAATAACAATCATGGGACGATAGGCCGGACTTTACACATTAGTATTAGCCTGAAATTAATGTTGCTGGGATTAATATGCCAGAGTTTTTTAAGTCGCAGCTTATTAATAACAGCTTCAACCGTCACCTGACAGGCTCAATCGGTATCATTAGCTAATTATTACCGTTTACTCTCTCTGCCCTTTATTTACCCGGTCAGGTATAAGTACCTGCTCCGAGAAAAAAGATCGGGACACTCTAAGTAAGCATGACTAGCATTAGGTCGCTTTAGTCCGTCCACTATAAATTAACCCGATCGGGGCATACAGCCCCCCTCCCTTACGACCATGCATCAATTTAAACGAATATTAATCATATCAATGCCTGAATTCTGCTATCATGGCGACCTGCAGTATTTTTTAGATGTGTTCGAATTAGCATGTCATTTTGAGAAAGGCTTATTTTTTGTCGGGGCTTTAAATACCCTGAGAAAAATAAGAGAAGTATGAGTTTACGAACACAGATTTTATTATCAATTCTTGGTATTACCATTTTGGCTCAGGCGGTTTTTGGATTTTTTGCCTACCGCCAAATTTCCGAAAGCCGGGGCGACCAGCTCACTATATTTTTACAATACCTCAACCGTGAGATTGCTGAGCGCATTACAATGCCTGGCAATCGCTATGTCACTCAAATCTACCTTGAAGAGTTACGTCAGAAATTCTCTACACCAAAGTCTATTCTGCTTATCCAGAAGGATCTGGAAATATTGTATATAGCCGGAAACTCAGAGCAGTCAATCAGCTCAATTTCCAGACACCTGAATAATGCCAGAGCAGATTCGGATAAACACGGCCTGATAGATATGGACGGTGTGCAGTATTACTGGGCGATTAGCATGTTGCCTGACAATGATTATCAGCTGATCATGCTAGAGCCTTCCCATAGTGATGAGCTTGAGATCGCATCAGCACTCAAAATGCGATTACTCAGTTCCGGCTTTGTTATTATCTGGTTAGCCGTGTGGATAAGCCTGTTACTCAGCACAAAAATATCCCGCGAGCTGGACAAGAAAAATGATGAGCTACAACACATGGCTCTGCATGATAATTTAACCGGACTGCCCAATCGCACACTGCTAGCTGACAGAATGGAGCAACTATTACTACAGTCAACACGTAATAACACTCCTTTCGCCCTGTTTCTGCTAGACCTCGATCGTTTTAAGGAAATTAACGATACCCTCGGCCACCATTTCGGAGACGAGCTTTTAAAGGGGGTTAGCAGTCGCCTGTTCGACTCTATTCGTGAAAATGATTCCATTGCGCGCCTCGGTGGAGACGAATTTGCAGTATTATTACCACAGACCGATACAGATGGAGCCGTCCTGTGCGCTGACCGTATATTACAGGCCATGCAAGAAAACTACTCCATTAACGGTGTTTCAACTGAAAGCAAGGCGAGCATCGGTATTGCCCTTTATCCGGAGCACGGCGATAACACGCAAACACTAATGCAACTTGCAGATGTGGCTATGTACCAGGCAAAAAAATCCCAATCCGGTTATGCCATATATGACCCGACACAAAATACCCACAGTGTACGTCGCCTGCGCCTGATGAATGATTTACGCGATGCCATAGAAAACAATAAGATCACTGCTCATTATCAGCCGATTATTAATCTAAAAGAAAACACGGTAAGCTCAATAGAAGCACTGGCTCGATGGAAGCACCCGGAGCTGGGTAAAATATCACCGACTGAATTTATTCCCATGGCAGAACAAATGGGATTGATTCGTACGCTTACTTTTCAAATTCTTCAGCAAACTATAACGTTTAGCAACACTATCAAAAAATGCGGTCATGATATAAATATAAATGTAAACCTGTCAGTTTTTTGCCTACAGGATTTTTCCCTGCCTGATGAAATTACAGAAATGTTAAAAGTTAATAACATTGATGCTGGGCGAATCGAACTTGAAATTACCGAAAGTGCATTAATGCTTGACCTTAATCGTGCCGGAAAAACACTGGGCAAATTAAATGATGCGGGCATACGGCTTGCTATTGATGATTTTGGCACCGGCTTTTCATCTCTTAACTATTTAAAGAGCTTACCTGTTAATACTTTAAAGATAGATAAAAGTTTTATTTTTGAAATGGAAATAAGTAAAAAAGATAAAGCCGTTGTAAAAACTATTGTAGAACTCGGACATAATTTAGGCTGCAAAGTCGTCGCAGAAGGTGTTGAAAATAAAGAGACTCTTGATGAGCTCAACTACCTTGAAGTGGATGCGATTCAGGGTAACTTCTTTAGTTGTGCACTGGCTGAAAAAGATATGATTAGCTGGCTTGATAATTTTAGCTAATATTAGCACGCCCCTCTGTCTTAGAGCACCCAATTAAACAGTGATGTTTCTAGCACTGAATAACAAAGCAAACAGGCTATAACACTATAAGACACCTGAGCATAACAGCCATAAATACATTCAGCGTATCAAGGGTTACCTCCACCTGTATCTGAACCACTCAATCTTCTTTGTATAAACAACCAGCTGTCACATATACTGGATATCACTATTACCGGATATAAAATAAGCATCATTAGAAAAATTGAACCTGGCTAAAGCGACTGTGTTTTGGCGCTGATGAGATCAGAGCTCAAACAATAATGATTATCATTAATATAAAGAAATTTTAAATTATTCCGACAATTAAAAAATACATCTAATTGCTGTGTAAACTCACAGTTTAGAGATATCAGATAAACACAACACTGCAATGTGTCAGTTTTGTACTAAACTCGAGGGCGTAATTAAAAAATTCAGGCAACTTAATAAAAAAATTTTCAGTCTAAAAGGGAAGTAACATGCGCTTGAGCAAGGCCCCTCTGGCACTCATCATGGTAATTGCAACTGCTACACATCTGGGTGCATATAGTCAGTTATTCGCACAAGATAAGATTCAAACTGTACATCCATTCGTTGTAAGCGGCGTCATTAAAAACAGTAATAACGCTAAAATCCTGGAAGAGTTCAGTCAATATTTATCGCAACATACTGATTACCCTCTTAAAGTAGTATTCGCATCTAACTATACTGAGCTCTCACGAAAAATGCGCAACGATCCATTTGCCATAGGCTGGACCTGTGGCGCCCCTTTTATTCAAGATCATAAAACAGACAAGCAACAACTGGTTGCTGTTCCCACATTTAGGCACAAGCCGACTTACTACAGTGTTATTCTAGCGCGTTCAAATTCAAGTGAAAAAACACTGGCAGATTTTAAAGGTGGTGTTCTCGCCTATTCTGACCCACGTTCTAATACCGGTTTTCTATCACCAAAATACTCACTCAGTAAACTGAATATTGATATAAACACACACTTTAGATTATTAATTAATGCCGAAAACCACGAGGGCAGTATTAAATCAATCATCAACGGCCTTGCCGATGTTGCCGCGGTCAATGAATATATCTGGGCTGTCTACAGCAAAGCGTTTCCCGAAGCGAATAAACAGCTACGTGAAATTGAACGTATGGGGCCTTACCCCTTAACCCCAATTGTAGCCAGCAAAAATGTCAGCCGAACTACCATACTAAAGCTGCAGAAAACCTTAATGAATATGAAGAATACAACACAGGGTAAAAAAATATTGCGGGCGTTTAATTTTGATGACTTCGTTAGAAAAAAACCAGAATTTTATGATCCGATAAGTGTAATGATAAACGAAGTTAATATAAATACGGGAATATAAACCACAGTGACAAATAGAGTAAAAAAATGGTTTTTAGAATCAATTTCCAGACAGGTAAGTTTACTACTGGTGCTTTTACTCAGCACCGTTTTGCTATTACCTGCTATTTACTTTTATAACACTCAGAAAAACGAACTCAATAATACAACTGAACAACTCGCCACTCAACTAATTCACTCACTCAAAACCTCAATTTCAAGATCACTTCATTTCAAGGACAATTACAGAGCCTGGCAGTTAATAACTAACGAATTAAAAAACAACCAGCAACAAATTAGCGATGGTGGTCTGTTAAAAATAAGTGAAATTGCAATTCTCAATAATAATGGCCTTGTATTTGCGCACAGCTCCCCTTTCGACTATCCACTACACAAAAAATATACCGGAGAGCTCCCTGACATCAAAAACCTGCTTTCAGACAAAAGAATTTTAATTAACTATCCGGGCACTAAAACTAACAACTATGTTCGCCTTTACAGTAGCATAATTCATCAGGGGAATATAAACGGTATAATAATATTGCAGGCAGATCTTAGCCTGCTCGATGCCATTAATAGCAATCTAATATCGAACTTTATCACCTATTATATCGGCATTATTTTATTTATTTTAATTACTGGTCTGGCATTTGGAAACTGGATCAGTGGCCCTATTAAACTCATTGAAGATTCTCTGAGCAATATTGGCAGTGGAGAATTAAAACTAGGTAAACTCCATAATCGTCATGATGAGTACTACAAACTAGCACTGGCTATAGAAAACACCGATAAAGAACTACATGAAAGCCACAATAAGATTGATCTTCTTCTAGATTCGACAGCTGAAGCTATTTACGGAATCGACATCCAGGGCAATTGCACATTTGTAAATCAGGCTTGTTTAGACATGCTTAGGTATAGTGATAAATCGCAGCTTATCGGACAGGATATGACTTCGATTTTACATAAAAAACAGAACAAAAAAGATAAAATCTGTACTCATAATCTAGACTCAAAACGACATATTGATGATGAGTTTATCTGGCGAAGTGACAACTCCAGCTTCCCTGCAGAGTACTGGTCACACCCTATATTCAGTGAGGGAAAATGTATCGGTGCAGTTGTAACATTTCTAGATATCACAGATCGCAAAAAAGCGATTAAATCACTAAAAGAACGTGAACAGGATTTATCCACTATGTTACACAGTATCGGTGACGCGGTTATAGCCACAGATACAAACGGTTTAATTACCCGCATGAACCCGGTAGCTGAAAAGCTCACAGGCTGGACATTTAACGACGCCAACGGAGAAAAAGTAAAAGACATATTCCCTATCATTAATGCATCAACGCGTATACCCATCGAAAACCCCATAGACAAAGTAATGAACAGTGGTGAAATTGTTTACCTTAGTAATCACACAACACTGATTTCAAAAGATGGTAAAGAATATCATATCGCAGATTCTGCTGCGCCAATTCGAAATTCACACGATGAAATACAAGGGATGATTTTAGTGTTTAACGATGTTACAGAACAGTACATCTTACGCACCGAAATAAATGAGCAAAGAACCCGGTTACAGGGGGTTTTTGATGACATGCAAAGTATTGTCTGCATACTTGACACCGATGGGACACTAACATTTATCAACAACACACCATTAAAATTAGGCAACCTTAAAGAGCATGAGGTTCTTGGCCTTAAACTTTGGAATTTAGATTTTTTTAATTACAACAAAAAAGTCCAACAAAGCGTTAAAGGTGATTGCTCCAAAGCAGCAAAAGGCGCAATAACATTTAATGATATTGCACTGAAAACACCTGATGGTTTATTCTGGATTGAATTCTCAGTGCACCCGGTAACCAACAATGAAGACAAGATTATACAACTGGTTGCCGAAGGCAGAAACATCAACAAACGAAAAGAACAGGAAAAAATTCTTAGGCGCTCACAAAAAATGGATGCTATTGGTCAATTAGCAGGAGGCATTGCACACGACTTTAATAATCAGCTGGGAGTCGTTATCGGTTATCTTGACATTTTACAAAGCACTTTAACCGATGAAAAACAACTGATGTGGATAGACAGATCCACCCGTGCGACGGTACGTTGCATAGACCTAACACGGCAACTGCTAACCTTTTCACGAAACAAATCAACAGAAAAAATGACCATAGATTTAAACTCAATATTAAAAGACCTGCAAACAATGGTTACACGCACAGTTACTCCTGAAGTTGAAGTCGAATATTTTCTTGATGAAAACCTGTGGTTAACAGACACAAACACCGGTGATTTACAGGACTCCATTATAAACCTCGTAATTAATGCGCGTGATGCAATGCCAAAAGGTGGAAAATTAATTTTTGAAACTTCCAGTAAAATACTGGATAGTGATTTTGCAAACAATCATCTGAATCTAGAGGCTGGTGATTACATTCAATTAACGATCAGCGATACCGGCTGTGGTATGGATAAAAATATACTCGAAAAAATATTTGAACCCTTTTTCACCACAAAAGAAGAAGGTAAAGGTACTGGGCTAGGCCTCGCAATGGTGTACAGCTTTGTTAAGCGTTTTGGCGGTGGTATAAGATTTTATTCTGAAGTTGGAATTGGCACTTCCATTCGCATGTATTTACCACGCAGCACCACTACGACTACATCAAAGACCACAAAAAATATCAATAGAGATTTACCTGGTGGTAGTGAAAAAATACTAATTGTTGATGATGAAAAAGATTTACTCGAACTTGCCTGCAAATATTTATCTGATCTTGGATATCAGATCAAAAAAGCCGATAACGCATGTAAGGCTTTAGAACTTTTAGAAAATGATAGTTCAATAGACTTATTATTTAGTGACGTAGTAATGCCCGGCGGGATGAATGGTTACGAGCTGGCTAATCAAACATTAATAAAATGGCCGAGTGTTAAAATCTTATTAACCTCTGGTTTTACTTCGCGGGTAAACACCAATAAAAAACCACATAAATTTGACAGCAAGTTGCTCAGCAAACCTTATAGAAAATCGGAACTGGCTAAAAACGTCAGACTCACTCTGGATGAAATACTACAATGACTGCACCCCTACTTACAATAATTGATGATGAAATTGCACTTGTTGACTTTATCTGTCACGTTGCTGAACAGGCAGATTATGCGGTTGAAAAGTTTAGTGACGCAAAACTTTTTATGCAAGACTTCAAAAACACATCTGATGTAATTATACTCGACTTAATGATGCCAGGCGTTGATGGTGTTGAGGTGATTCGTTATCTGGCGAATGAAAAATGCAACGCACAGATAATTTTAATGAGCGGCTTTGACAAAAGCGTATTACATTCAGCACAGGAACTTGCCAAAGAACAAAAACTGAACTTCCTCGGCTGCCTGTCTAAACCTTTCAGAGCTAATGAACTATATAAAATGCTCAGTGAAATCACCATCGAACCCAGCCCTTTTAAGAACCAGTCCTCTAATCTGCCACCTACAGTTGAAGAGCTCTACGCCGCAATTTCAAACCATGAACTTATTATGAACTATCAGCCAAAAATTGACCTTAACGACAACAAGTATTTAGCTGTAGAAGCTCTGGTACGCTGGCAACACCCAGAGCGTGGATTAATCCCACCGGATTTATTTATCCCCCTGGCTGAAAAACACAATTTAATTGATGACCTAACCTGGGAAATATTTCATCTGGTTCTAACACAGGCACAGGCCTGGCTGGCTCAGGGACTTGAAATAAAAATCGCCGTTAACATGTCGGCTATCACACTAAAAGATCTCGATTTACCCAAAAAAATGACATCACTTTTAAATCAATATAATGTAGAACCATCACAAATTATACTTGAGGTAACGGAGACATCATTAATGCAGGAATTAATTAAATCACTGGATATTTTAACCCGCCTCAGAATGAAAGACTTTAAATTATCTATTGATGACTTTGGAACCGGTTACTCTTCACTTGTACAACTGCATCGTATTCCATTTTCAGAACTTAAAATCGATAGTTCGTTCGTCATGATAATGGATCAGGACCCGGAATCACTGGCCATTGTTGAGACTGTAGTTTTACTTGGGCATAAACTCGGCATGAAAGTTGTGGCCGAAGGTGTAGAAACTGAAGAAAATATGGATCAGTTACGTGAGATGAATTGTGATATTGCTCAGGGTTACTATATTTGCAGACCACAATCAGCACAAGATATTACCCGATGGTTTTTGAATAAAAATAATGAGACACATATACTGTAAGCGTTAGCCTATAAACGCTTATAAACACCCCCTACTATAACACTCCGTTATATTAAGCTGTTTTATCTATTATTCTTTCATCATCGCAATTCAATATAAATCTCTACCATTCCATACCACAGACAAAACTCGCAATATATTAATAATTACTAATTCAAACAGGCTTTTTATATGTAAAAAACAGGTATATAATATTTACGCATATCAAAAGCACTTCTTAATCAAACAATACAAGGGATGTAAAATGTTAAAAAATCCAGTTCACCTAGCCCCCTTTCTTCTATGCAGTTTATTAAATATAACTAATATTGCTTATGCAGACGAGTCGGATCAATGGCAGCAGTTTCGTGCGCATAAAGGCATGAACGAACTGGATGCACAGTTTGATCAACCTGAACCCGAGGTTCGCGTAGTAGAAAAAGTTGTAGAAGTAGAAAAGATTGTTGAGATTGAAGTCGAAAAAGTGGTTATCAAAGAAGTACCGGTAGCGGTCGTACAACCTCAATCTGAACCGGTTGTCATTGCAGTGCCTGAATCGGATTCAGATATTACGGTTGAGTCTGATGGCTATGTTTTTAAACTTGGCAACTGTCAGATGTCTCGGCGAAATATTAAGTGTGATTTAAAAATCCTTAGTGTTGAACATGATGGAAGCTTAGCTCTGTATTCATCAAATGGCAGTTACTCGACCAAATTATTTGACAGAAATGGAAATGAATATATACCGAGTAAAATTTCTATGGGTAACAAATCAAATCAAAAGCATATAACAAATCAGTATATTGCCGGCGTCACTGCCAAAGGCTCAATCATTTTTGAAAATGTTGACAAAAGCACCCAGGCAATTGCTTTGATCGATTTAAGTTATCACGACTATACTGACAGAAAATACAAGCACGTTAAATTTCGTAATGTAAGTTTAGGCTTATGAAATTATTATACTGCAAAAATACATTTACAAACAAACCAGTTCAAACAAGCTCCATTGACGCCTTAACACAACGCAGCACTTCGTAATCATACTGGCCATCCAGATACTCAAATACAGGTTTGAGTTTTCTGGCTTCTTCACCTAATTCTAATATCGCATTTTGAATAAGCGTGATTTCATTTTCAGAAATACTCAAAACATCATTTAACTCAACACTGCCCTGCTCAATTAATTTAGCCAGATGATTAATTACCGTTGACTGAGTCAAGCCTCTTTGTTGAGATATCGCAGGTGCATCCATGCCGCTTTTAAACAGCATTAATGTTTCATCTATAGTGTCAGTCTTATGAGCATTATTGTCACCATCATAACCCCGCAACACTGCAAGAAAATCATCGGCGTAATTTTCAAGCTTAGTTGCGCCTACACCACTAACACTGGCAAACTGGTCGTGGGTTTGCGGCATTCTATCCATCATATCCATTAGTGTGGAATCATGAAAAATTACAAATGGTGGCACGCCCAATTCTTCTGATAATTGTTTCCGCGTGGCACGCAGTGCTTCCCATAAATCATTGTTAGCAATATTTTTATTTTGTGCCTTACGCGTTTTACTTTTACTTTGCAGCATCTGTTTTCTAAGGTGTAAACTGGTTTCACCTTTTAACACCGCGCGACAACTTTCCGTTAACAGTAAACTACCATGCCCCTGCACATCAACACTTAATAAATTTCTTGCGATTAACTGGCGAAACAGATTACGCCATTGTTTAGCGTTTAACTCATTTCCGATGCCAAAAACACTTAACTGGTTATGGCCATTATTAATAATGCGTTCGTTCTCTTTACCGAGCAATACATCGGTTAAATAAGTCACCCCGAATAGCTGACCAGTACGATGCACTGTTGAAAGGGCTTTTTGTGCGGCCACCGTAGCATCCCAGGTTTCCACCGGTGTGAGACAGGTGTCGCAATTACCACAGGCCTCTTTTAAATCGTCGCCAAAATATTTTAATAAGGATTGTCGACGGCAGGTTGTAAGCTCTGCGAAACCTAACATGGAATCGAGCTTATGACGCTCAACCCGTTTATGAGATTCATCCGCTTCCGATGATTCCATCATCTGTTTGAGCATAATGACATCCTGTAGACCATACATCATCCAGGCATCCGAAGGCTGGCCATCGCGCCCCGCACGACCAGTTTCCTGATAATACGCTTCAATACTTTTAGGTAAATTTAAATGTGCAACAAATCGAACGTCCGGTTTATCTATGCCCATACCAAAAGCAATAGTGGCAACTATGATAACGCCGTCTTCGGATAAAAATCGTTGCTGATTTAGCTGACGTATTTTTTGGGATAAACCAGCGTGATAAGGCAGCGCATTTAATCCTTTATCACTTAAAAATTCTGCGGTTTGTTCAACTTTTTTACGTGATAAACAATAAACAATTCCTGCTTCATCTTCGTGTTCATTTTGAATAAAACGGTATAACGCATCCCGGGCTGTACCCTGATTTTCTGCCACACGGTAACAGATATTAGGCCGATCAAATCCGGAAATAAAACATTGTGCATCATGCAGTGAAAGCCGATTAATGATCTCCTGGCGCGTCGTATCATCAGCAGTAGCGGTTAAGGCAATTCTGGGAATTGTGGGAAAACGCTCGTGTAAAACCGAAAGTTTAATATACTCCGGACGAAAATCGTGGCCCCATTGAGACACACAATGCGCTTCGTCCACCGCAAATAATGCCACCGTTGCACGCGTTAATAAATTCAGAAAGCGCTCCGTCATTAATCGTTCGGGAGCAACATACAGCATATCAATTTCCCCATTAAGCAAACGGGTTTCTACTTCCTGCGCTTCGAAGCCATCTAAAGATGAATTCAGAAATGCGGACTTCACCCCCAGCTGCTGTAACGCATCAACCTGATCTTGCATAAGCGCAATCAGAGGCGAAACAATAATGCCAACCCCATCACGGACCATTGCAGGTATTTGATAACACAGGGACTTACCACCGCCAGTGGGCATGAGCACCACCGCATCTTTACCGGCAATCACCTGCTCGATAATATTTTTCTGGTGGAAACGAAATTCGGAATAACCAAAGGTAGACTGGAGTATTTGTAGTGCGTGTTCGGACATGGGGGGACTTTACTTTGTCGGTCAGCAGAAGGCCAGCTCTACGAAGAAAACAGGTTAATTAATAAGCGTTTATCTCTACTCCTGGCAAACAGGGAACTGAAAAGAAACTTATAGCCAATGATTAAATCTCCCCCAGCCCCTCTTTTTCTAAGAGGGGCGTATTTGCCTCACCCTTAAGAGGGGAGCATTACCTCCCCCTTAGTAAAAGAGGGATTGAGGGGGATTTTTACCAGCCGGTGTAAAATAAACAGTGATACCATCTATAATTTTACAAGTTAAGGGGACAGCGCTCATAAAGGAGGTAAGGCCCGCCCCGATGTAAGATAGCTGATAGCACAAACCTAATCTTTACTGTAATAAACCCCGGGAATCCAGCTCTTTTTCACTACACGGGTTTTTTCCAGGTCTACCTCATCATCATTCATAAAGGTAAAGTTATTCCAGCCGATGCGAATGACATCTTTGTGTCTGAGCAATTGTGGCCCATCAATTTTTTGCTCATTGATGTAGCTACCATTAGTACTACCCAGATCTTCTAGTACATATTTAAGCACGCCCTGCTCGTCTTTCAGGATATTTATCTGTGCATGCTCGGAGCTAACTGCCAGATCATCAATGGTCACCTGATTAACATTGGTTCGACCAAATTTCAGCCCACTGCCTTCTATATTAAAACGATTAGCAACCACGCCATCCATTAGCTGAACTATTGAAGCCATTTATATAACCTTTTAAACACTTAATTTCGAGGACAAAAGCCTAAACTTTTATGCCTTCTCACACAAGTCAGTGATTCTATTTTAATTCAATTTATGTATAATACGTGCCGCTGGAAAAGCATATATGAATATAGCTATATACTTATATTTAATATAGGGAGAATTGACCTGAATCAATCTCATCCTTGATATATATCAGTAAGCTGTAGGGATTTTTGAATATAATTCAGCCCGATTACGCGTACAGTTGTTAAAAATAAACCCTGAAGAGCCAGTTCAGATCCGTGATCTGACTATTAGTTCGGCAGGTAATTTCAGCTTACATGTTAATTTAACCGGTTATCAACACAATACAGGTCATTGTGAACACTTAACCTGTATTAGAAAGCACCACTTGAAACGACAATATTACTGGCTTGCTAAAAACAAGTAGAAACAAGCACTTATAGCAAGTATAGGCAGTAATTAGGAACTTCAACTGGCGTTAGCATGATAGCAGTATTTTTTTGGTCTATATAAGGTTCTCATGCCCTATATTAACCGTATTAACTGGGTTGCTGTTCGCAGCATAAAACTCAAAGAGGAGAGGTTCTCGTGCAAGCTTCGCTTGATCAGAAGTACAACTTTGAAATCATTAAATGGTTTGTCGTTTCGGCGGTTATCTATTTAGTGATTGGCACCGGTATCGGTGTTTATATCGCCTCAGAACTGGCCTGGCCTTTTCTGAATTTCGACATCGCTGAAATAACCTTCGGTCGACTTCGCCCACTCCATACCAATGCGGTTATCTTTGCCTTTGGTGGTATGTCTCTTATGGCTACATCATACTACTCGGTACAGCGTACCTGTGGTGTACGTATCTGGAGTGACAAGCTAGCCTGGTTTGTATTCTGGGGCTGGACAGCTGTCATAGTGGCGGCGGTTATTACACTGCCACTGGGTATCACACAGTCTAAAGAATACGCTGAACTGGAATGGCCTTTCGATCTATTAATTGCGGTAGTCTGGGTGGCTTACACCTTCAACTTCGTGATGACACTGGCCATCCGTAAGACAAAACATATCTATGTGTCGAACTGGTTCTTCCTGTCGATGATGATAATGATTACGATACTGCACGTGGTTAACAGCCTGGCGGTACCGGTTGATATGTTCAACTCCTACTCTATCTTCTCCGGTGTTCAGGATGCGATGATTCAATGGTGGTGGGGACACAACGCAGTTGGTTTCTATCTGACAGCTGGCTTCCTCGGCATTATGTACTACTTCGTACCTAAGCAGGCCGGTCGCCCGGTTTTCTCATATCGCTTATCAGTTATCCACTTCTGGGCACTTACATTCGGTTATGTATGGTTAGGTGCTCACCATCTACAGTATACAGCCCTTCCCGACTGGACCGGTTCAGTTGGCGCGGCGATCTCTCTGGCGATGATCATTCCTTCATGGGGTGGTGCTATCAACGGTATGATGACCCTGTCAGGTGCGTGGGACAAACTACGTACTGACTATATCTTACGTTTCCTTATTGTTTCATTAGCCTTCTATGCCATGTCGACTTTCGAAGGCCCGGTTATGTCTGCGAAGACAGTTAACGCGCTTTCACATTACACAGACTGGACAATCGGTCATGTACACTCAGGCGCATTAGGCTGGGTTGCTATGGTTGCAGCAGGTGCGATTTATCACCTGGTGATGAAACTATGGAATACCCGAATGTATTCTGAAAGCCTTATTAACGTACATTTCTGGATGGCGACCATTGGCGCAGTAGTTTATATCATCTCCATGTGGGTATCAGGCATCATGCAGGGACTGATGTGGCGTGACTACGACGAGTTCGGCACGCTAACCTACACCTTTGCAGAGTCGGTTGCAGCAATGCACCCTTACTACGCCATGCGCGCAGTAGGTGGCCTGATTTACTGGGGTGGCGCAGTTGTAATGCTTTACAACGTGGTTATGACAATTCTTACAGCATCAGCTAGAAAACCAGCTGAAGCTGCGACAGCAACAGCTTAAGGGGGGCTTTTAAAATGTCTGATAATAATCAAACGGGTCCTATTCAGTATAAATTCGAAACTAACGTTGTCGTTATGATCCTCATTACGCTGGGTCTGGTGTCTGTAGGCGGTATCGTTGAAATTGTTCCACTGTTTTATCTCGATGAAACCATGGAACACAACCAGCACAAAGAGATCCTGTGGGATCGCCAGGAAGGTCAAACCCTGAATGACTGGCAGGCAGGTGACGGTGTACGTCCCTATAAGCCACTTGAATTGATGGGTCGTAAGGTCTATCTGCGCGAAGGTTGCTACCTTTGTCACTCACAGATGATTCGTCCTTTCCGTGATGAGAAAGAGCGTTATGGTCACTATTCTCTGGCGACAGAGTCTTTGTACGATCACCCATTCCAATGGGGCTCAAAGCGTACAGGCCCTGACCTGGCACGAGTTGGCGGTAAATACTCAGATGAATGGCACAAGCTACATTTAATTGCACCTCGTAGTGTTGTACCTGAATCAGTTATGCCTAACTACCCATGGCTCACGGAAAACAAGATTGATGCAGAGACCACGGTTAAGCACATGAATGTTATGCGTAATATGCCTAATGCACCTGCACCTTACACTGATGCGGATATCGCATCGGCGGCGGCAGAAGTAGAAGGTAAAACCGAACTCGATGCAATCATCGCTTACCTGCAGGTGCTGGGCACCATGGTTAAGTTTGACGAAAACATCGACTACCGTTAATCAATTCAAGGGGATTTACATTGGACATACTCCAGACCGACTGGGCTGCCATGACACTTAATGACTGGGCAGGCCTCATCATTACCGTTGGTGTGTTCTTTCTAATGGTTTGGGCGTATGTCATTACGTTTAATCCAAAGAACAAAGAGAAATTAGAATCGAAAAGTACCATTATTTTTGATGAAGATAATGATATGGACGATTTGACCTCAACACATTCGACCTCAACTAAAGGGGACTCAAAGAAATGAGTGATGAAGAAAATAAATATCCCGGTGAAAATAATACCGGGCACTTCTGGGACGATGATCTGCGCGAACTAGACAACGAGCCACCCACCTGGTGGACCATTGGCTTTCACGCAAGCTGGATCTTCGTAATTGTGTACACACTGCTCTACCCTTCATGGCCAATGATTAACACGCATTTTAAAGGTTTACTGGGCTGGACTTCACTGGGTGAATATCATGAGGATATGAAGTCAATTGAAAACGTACGTGCACCCTTTGAAAACAAAATAAAAGACATGAGCGCCACAGATATTTTAGCTGACGATCAACTGTCTAAATATGTAACCGCATCGGGTAAAGTATTGTTCGGTGATAACTGTGCAGCTTGCCATGGTACTGGCGGTCAGGGCAACGTTGGTTTCCCGGTACTGGCGGATGATGACTGGTTATACGGCGGTACGATTACAGATATTGAAACCTCTATTAGCAGCGGACGTCAGGGTATGATGCCGGGTCATGCAGCAATGCTTGATGATGCAAAAATAGATTCACTTGCAGCGTCAATTAATGAAGGCAAAGTCATGGAAGATGCAGCGTATATGGAAGCCGGTTGTGTAGGCTGCCACGGTGCAGATGGTAAAGGTCTTTCATTTATGGGCTCAGCAAATCTGATCGATGGAATCTACCGATTTGCTGCGACAGATCAACTGGCCAGTATTAAGCACACGATAAAATTTGGCGTGAATGATGCGGCAAACCCTGATTCACGCAATGCGGTAATGCCCGCGTTTGGTGGCGGTAAATTATCTGCGACTGAAATCAAAAAGCTGGCAGTTTATGTACATAAACTGGGTGGTGGTCAATAAGCATGTAATCTCTTAACGACCGTCCATTATCATTTTACTGAATTTAAAGTAAAAGCCTGAGGAGGTAAAAATGGATGCAGTCGTTATGGGTTCAATCGGTGCAGTGGTCTCTACAATTGTTGTATTTTGCAGTTTCCTTGGATACTGGCTACACAAGATTATGAAGCATCCACCGAGCCATGATTGATGAGCTTAAAAAGACAAAAGGGGCCGCGGCCCCTTTTGCTATTTCAGGCATTTTAAAAACCTTGTTTTGTTAGGGTATTTGCAATAAGTATCATAACAAAACAACAAAGCTCCCCTCTTTGAAAAAGAGGGGCTGGGGGAGATTTAAAAACATTCAGTTAACTACAACATTCAAATTAAGTGGAAAACCTGAGCATTTTAAATTCCCCCCCAGCCCCCTTTTTCTAAGGGGGAGATATCAAAAACGGTCCCAGCGGAGATTTTAGTGGACGAAAAAATTAACACCAACAATGAAGACTGTGAAAAAAGTGCAGCCGAATTATACGAAGAGGCTGATCATTGGCATGTAAATACCGGCGATGAAATCATACATGCAAAACGTATGGGAGGACATTTTCGCAATTTAAAATGGAAAGCAATGACAGTCTGGCTGATTTATTTTTTCGGCCCCTATTTACGCTGGGATGGATCACAGGCAGTTTTATTTGATGTTCCGAACCGTAAATTTCAAATTTTTGATATCACTATTCTGCCCCAGGATGTCTGGTTACTGGCACTCATTTTATTATTCTTCGCCATCTTACTCGCCGCCATCACCTCGGTTGCCGGTCGCGTATTTTGTGGCTATTTCTGCTTTCAAACTGTCTGGACTGACATCTTTACCTACATTGAAGAAATAATAGAGGGCGCACCCACCAAACGCCGCAAATTGGATAAAGCCCCGTGGGATGCAAAAAAGATTCGTGGCAAGGCGTTAAAACACAGCATCTGGTTAAGCATTGGCCTGTTAACTGGTATATCTTTTACTGCCTGGTTTACCGACGCTTACCAGTTATGGGTAGATATTTTTACCCTGCAGTCGGGCACCTTTGTTTATATTTTATTATTTACCTTCACCATTGGTACCTATATTCTCGCCGGTTTTATGCGCGAGCAAACCTGTTTCTGGTTATGCCCCTATGCACGTATCCAAGGTGTAATGTATGATACCCAAACCGTGTTACCCACCTACGATATTGCCCGTGGCGAACCCCGCGGCAAGCTCACCAAAGGTAATGTAGTTGAAGGCAACGGGGATTGTATTTCCTGTAATCAGTGTGTTGCGGTTTGCCCCACCGGCATCGATATTCGAGGCGGTCAGCAGGAAGGCTGTATCACCTGCGGCTTGTGCCTGGATGCCTGTGATACGGTAATGGATAAAATAGGTAAGCCCCGCGGCCTGATTCGTTACGCGTCAATGAGTGAAATGAAGGGCAATGAAATTAAGCCTTTTCACAAGCGTCCGCGGGTTATTGTTTATGCGGGCATAATTGTATTTGCACTGAGTGGGCTTTTATATGGCTTAACTCACCTGGGTACATTTGATTTAAAAGTGATTCATGAACGCCAGCCCCTGTTTGTACAAATGAGCAGTGGTCAAATTCAGAATAAATACGAGTTAAAGATTCTCAATAAAACCGATAAAGAGATGCATATCAGTATTGCTGTTAGCGGTATTGAAGGCATAATGACCAAAGGAATACGAGAAAAAATGACACTACCACCGAGTAAGCTATCTTCGTTTACGGTCTTTTTACTGGTGCATAAAAAGAACATTCATAAGGCCCGTACCCCGGTTTACTTTACCATTGAATCTTTTCAGGAATTTGAAGAATCAATTGAATATCAAAGCATGTTTTACGGACCCAAATAGTATTTAAAGTATTACCTTCGAGGCAGTTGTATGAGCGAAATAAGTATGAATAAAAATTCATTTTCACAGAAGATATCACAGGACAATCCAAAGGCGTTAAAAAACCCCTGGGTTATTGGCTGGTTAATATTAGTCGGTGTTGTGCTGACGGTAAATATTGGCTTTATCAGCCTGGCGTTTATCACTAACCCGGGGCTGGTCGATAAAGAATATTACGAGAAAGCTGAAGACTATGAAGAAAACCTGGTTAAATACCGCACCGCTCGTGCTGCACTTGGCTGGTCTTATCAGACGGTTTTTCCTAATAAGCCGATATTAAATAACAAAAACCTGTATCGTTTAACCATGGTAGATAAAGCTGGCTTACCCCTAACCGCCGCGGACGTTAAAATAATGGCCTATCGCCCCTCCGATGCTTCCGCAGATTTCACAGTTAAACTTGCTGAAATTGATGCGGGGATTTATGAAGGTTATGTGACTTATCCATTAAAAGGCATCTGGGAAATTACCACGGTAGTTGCGCGCGGTGATGATAAATATGATTTTACTCGGCGTGCCAGTATTGTTACTGAAAAATAAAATCGAGAAAAAAGAAAAACCTGTGTCATCTGCGAATAACTGTGTCGCAGACCCAGTGACCTTAAGTCCTATAAAGTCACTGGATTCCCGACACAGGCATTCGGCAATGACGAAGTTGTTTTAAGCCCCCTTTCAAACGAAAAAATAAAACTAATTTTCAAGCATGCCAAATCTCCCATCAACAACTTCCTCCTGTTTCCACTGCGGACTTCCCGTTGATGAAAAAAACCGTATAACGCAAACCATTCAAAATCAGAGACGGGAATTTTGCTGCCATGGTTGCAGTTCAGTTTGTGAAATGATTTATGAATCAGGCCTGCAAGGATTTTATCAGCGCACCCCGGATGGTCAGTTACTTGCCCCACCACCGGAACCACCTCAGGAAACAAAACTTTACGACATTGATGAAATACAGAGTGAGTTTGTGCACAGCCAGGGTAACGTTCGAGACATACACTTAATGGTTGAAGGCATTCACTGCTCTGCCTGTGTCTGGTTAATTGAACGCAGCCTGGTGAAGTTACCCGGTCTCATTGATGTAAAAGTAAACTTAGCCAATAAACGTTTATTTATTCGCTGGGATAATAGTCTGAATAAAATTTCCAGCATCATTGAACACCTGGGCAATATTGGTTATGCCGCCACTCCGTTTAATCCGGAAAGTGCCGAAGGCCTGATTAAAAAACAAAATCGCGCATTATTATTACGTATGGCCTTTGCTGCATTTGCAATGATGAATCTGTTGTGGGTTTCAATTGCTTTATACAGCGGCGCGGATAAAGGTGAGTTTAAACAGCTGTTTCACTGGGTGGGTTTTTTATTAGCCACACCCACCCTGTTTTATTCCGGTTGGCCATTTTTAAAAGGCGCATGGAGCAGCTTAAAAATGACCAGCCTTACTATGGACGTCCCCATCGCCATAGGTGCCAGCGCTACCTACAGTTATTCGGTTTTTATTACGGTCAGTCAGCCCACAATTGGCGAAGTATATTACGACACCGTGGTAAATTTTATTTTTGTTATTCTGGTCGGACGATTTCTTGAGGCAAAATCAAAACGACATGCGGTTGACGCCACTCAGCGCCTGATGGATTTACAGCCCAGAGTTGCCCATGTTGTGCGCGACAATGAAACACATATTGTACCGATAAGGGCCATCCAGAAAGATGAAATTATTTTAGTTAAACCCGGCGATAAAATTCCGGTGGATGGCATTGTTGTGGCCGGCAGCTCATCTGTTGATGAAGCACTTTTAAGTGGTGAAGCGGTACCGGTTAATAAAAAGGTAGATGATAAACTCTCAGCGGGTACCGTAAATGTCGAAAGCACCCTGAGGGTAAAGGTGACCGCTACCCTGCGCAACACTTCACTGGGAAAAATAATCAGCCTGGTTGAAGAGGCGCAGGCCAGTAAAGCACCGATTCAGTGTATTGCAGATCAAATTGTTCCCTGGTTTGTTGCGATAACATTACTACTGGCCACACTCACTTTTGCGTTCTGGTTTAATAACGGCATTGAACACGCACTTCTCGCAGCGACTTCAGTATTAATTATTACCTGCCCCTGCGCATTTGGCCTGGCGACTCCCATGTCAATTGCGGTGGCTTCGGGCCTCGCCGCGCGCAACGGCTTACTCATAAAAAATGGAGCAGTGCTGGAGTATTTATCCACTATTCAACATTTTGTATTCGATAAAACTGGCACCCTCACCGAAGGGAAAATGCGGGTTAAAAAAATCATCACCCATGAAAACCAGCAGCAAATGTTAGAAACTATTGCGCATCTGGAAAGTTTATCTGAGCACTCCATCGCCAGTGCTATTGTCAATGAAGCCAGAGCACAAAATATAACGCCTGATCCACAAAAAGCCCATTGCTTTGTTAACAAACCCGGCTACGGCATTAGCGGTGAAATAAACCAGAAAAATGTTTTCGTCGGCAATCTAAAATGGCTACAGAAAAACCATATTGAACTACAGAATAATTATTTGAATGATTCCGCCGAGCTGGAAAAAAAAGGCATCAGCTGTGTACATATTGCCATTGATAAACAACACTGCGGGTTTGTGGCCATTGCGGATCAGTTAAGAGCCGATGCTAAAACTTTAATCAATAATTTAGAGCAGGCGGGTATCCAGCTAACACTTTTAAGTGGCGACAAACAGGCGGTTGCCGAAGCCATTGCTGAAGAACTCGGCGGCATGAATGTGGTTGCAGAAGTTCTGCCACAGGAAAAAGATAGTGTGATACAAAATTTGCAACAACAGGGACAACAGGTTGCCATGATTGGCGATGGTGTTAACGATGCCCCGGCATTAATCAGGGCTGATGTCGGCATCGCGATTGGTTCCGGCACCGATGTTTCCATGGAAAGTGCCGACATTGTTTTGCTCAGCAATGAACTGGACAAAATTCGCCTGGCAGCAGATTTATCACGGCGCACGCTGCGCACAATTCGACAAAACATTGGTCTGTCGATAACGTATAATATTATAATGGTACCATTGGCAATGATGGCCTTTGTTACACCGTTGTTTGCCGCTATTGCCATGCCAATAAGCTCATTAGCGGTAATTGGCAATGCTTCACGCATTCGCACACTCTTTAGTAATAAAGATTAACTGATAGACAAGCGACAAGAAATTTTATGAATGTTTTATACGCCTTAATTCCACTGATGATATTACTCGGCCTGATTGGTGTCGGGGTATTTATCTGGTCGGTTCGCAGCGGCCAGTATGACGACCTGGAAGGTGATGCTAATCGAATTTTAATGGATGACGATGATCCGTTGCTGCCTGAAAACCAGAAAAAATCTGAAGACAATAATGGCGTCTGGCCGGATGCGGACTAGTATTGGCCCTCTCTTAAATTAACTTTTTTATAACGATAAAGTTTTCATCGTTCTCGAATGCACTTATCAGGAATTCAGCTTTTTTTGAGCCAGTACAATCTTATAAACTCTGCACATTATCCGGCAAATTATTTAATACCAGCTGCGCAAATACTTCGAGTACTTTTCGGCGAGGAAAAGTCCGCCGATACACAAGTGATATCTGCCGATAAGTATCCGGCAGTTGAAGTTCTTTGAGCACAATTCCCTTACCTTTAAGTGAAATAGAATTTAAAGCCAGCGCGGGTAACAACGTGCTGCCGGAACCCGTAGCCACCATTTGTAATAATGTTTCCAGACTCGCAGCCCGTAAATCGGCTAAATCCCCTTGCGCACTGCGTTCGCGAATATGACAGACCTGCATCACCTGATCCGCCAGACAATGACCTTCCGCGAGCAATAGCAGATCCGTATTATCCAGATCGGCCTGAGTAATCTTTTCTTTTTTTACCAGCGAATGTTCACTGGGAAGTGCCAGCCAGAAAGGCTCATTAAATAACGCCATGCTTATAAATTCTGCTTCATTAACCGGTGTTGCCAGTAAAGCAGCATCAATTTCATATTTAGCAAGACGTTGCAGCAGTGTCTGCGTTTGCTCTTCCGAAAGTACCAGTTTAATCTGAGGGTATGACTCTTTCAGCGGTTTTAGTATCAGGGGCATAAGATAAGGACTTAATGTGGGGATAGCCCCCATGCGCAACGGCCCCACCAAAGGGTCCTGATGAGAACGAGCCAGCTGCCGTAATGCCTCGGCCTGTTCGAGGATTTCTCTGGCCTTTAACACGATGGCCTCCCCCAGTTCAGTCGTTTGCACCGAGCGCTTACTCCTTTCAAACAGGCTGACACCCAGCTCTGCTTCCAGCTTCTTTATCTGCCCACTGAGGGTCGGCTGGCTTACGAAACACAGCTCCGCTGCCTGGCCGAAATGATGGGTATCGGCGACGGTAACCAGGTATTTAAGGTCTCTGAGATTCATATGCTTTGTGATATTCCAAAATATTACTAATAGACAACGCCTATTAATATAATCAATTTAAACGATTTCAGCAATTTGTTAATTTACATTATTGTTGACCCATGTCCGGCATCAACCGGTTTTAAATGCCATACCATTGGCAGATTCAAACATTTTGGAGAGTGCTATGAGCAAGAAAGAAACAGTGATGACAACAGCAGCGGGTTGTCCCGTTGCAGACAACCAGAATTCCATCACCGCTGGCCCACGTGGCCCGGTATTAATGCAGGACGTGCACCTGCTTGAGAAGCTCGCTCATTTTAATCGTGAGCGTGTGCCAGAGCGTGTTGTGCATGCCAAAGGCGCCGGTGCCTATGGAACATTTAAAGTCACCCATGACCTTTCCAAATACACCCGTGCCAAGCTGTTTTCAAAAGTTGGCAATGAGTGTGAGTTGTTTGTACGATTCTCGACCGTGGCCGGTGAGCTGGGTTCGGCAGACACGGTGCGCGATCCCCGCGGCTTTGCGGTGAAGTTTTACACGCAAGAAGGCAACTGGGATCTGGTGGGTAACAATACACCGGTGTTCTTTATCAAAGACCCCAGTAAGTTCCCTGACTTCATACATTCACAAAAGCGTCACCCGGTAACCGGCCTGCGTGATGGCACAATGCAATGGGATTTCTGGTCCCTGAGCCCAGAGTCTTTACACCAGATCACCTGGTTGTTTGGTGACCGGGGTATCCCGGCAACACTGGCGAATATGGATGGTTTTGGCAGTCACACATTCAGCCTGTGGAATAACGAAGGTGAACGATACTGGGTGAAATGGCACTTCAAAACACAACAGGGTATCAAAAATATGAGTGTTGAAGAGGCAGCCAACCATGCAGCAACAAATGCAGACTACCACCGCCAGCAACTGCATGAAGCCATTGAGCGCGGCGATAATCCAAAGTGGACACTAAAGGTACAGATTATGCCTGAAGCGGATGCACAGCATTATGGTATTAACCCCTTTGACCTGACAAAAGTTTGGCCACATGCAGACTACCCGCTGATTGAAGTGGGTGTCATGGAGCTAAACCGTAACCCAGGCAATCACTTCGCAGAAGTGGAACAGGCCGCTTTTGGACCGGGGAACCTGCCACCGGGGCTGGGTGCTTCACCTGACCGGATGTTACAGGCACGGCTGCAAGCTTACCCCGATGCACATCGCTATCGTATTGGTGTAAATCACGCAGCACTGGATGTAAACCGCCCACGATGCCCAGTGCATACCTATCATCGCGATGGCCAGACCCGCTTTGATGGCAATGGAGCAGCAACACCGGTATATCAACCCAACAGCTTCGGCGGAGCAGTGGATGATGCGAGTTATAGCGAGCCACCCTTGCGCATTGACGGCGATGCGGATCGTTACGATCACCGCCTTGAAAACAGTGACTACACCCAGGCTGGCGATCTGTTCCGCTTAATGGATGAGGCTGCCCAGCAACGCCTTATTGACAACATAGTTGCTGCCATGCAGGGTGTGCCTCTGGAAATACAGAAACGACAACTTGCTCACTTCACAAAAGCCGATCCGACGTACGGTGCTGGGGTTGCAAAAGGGCTGGGAATTTAAACTGGAAATGACTTTAAAAAGTGCGAGGTGCCATTAAGGTGCCTCACGCTTTTTATCAAATTTCACTGTTGATGCATGCAATACAAAATACTCGATTATATTTAAAAGAACGCGGAAAAGACTTTCGGTGAAGTTTTATAGGTCACCGTTAATTTGTTGAAAACATTTTTGATACAAACCTTTAAGCTGATTAAATATCGGCCCGGGACATGTGTCAAACTTACGCCCGTCAACCTCATTTACCGGAATTAATTCTGCTCCGGTACCGCTTAAGAAACACTCATCCGCAGCATAAATATCATAGGCCGTCATTGATGTTACCTGTGTAGTTATATCGGCACTCGCAGCCAGCTTCAAAATTAGATCGCGAGTAATGCCTGCCAAAGAACCATCAATGGATGGGGGAGTATAAAGCGCTCCGTCTTTAACAATAAAGACATTATTCACTGTACCTTCCGTGATAAATCCCTGTTGATTTAACATCAACGCCTCCTCTACCCCAGCATTATTAGCTTCAATACGTGCCATTATGGCATTTAGATAATTCAAACTTTTAATGCGCGGATCAAGACAGTCCGCCGGTATGCGTCGAGTTGAGGCAATGATGCTACGGATACCTTTTTTCTGCGCCTGCTCATCAGACATATTAAGCGGACTTGCAATAACAATTAACTCCGGCTGTTTGCACGCTGCAGGATTAATACCCAGAGGCCCCTTACCCCGGGTAACAATTAACCGAATATATCCCTGATGACCGGCATAAGCGTTAACCACTGTTTGTAATATCTGCGTTAATGCCTGCAGGTTTTTAGGAATTTTTAAAGCAATTGCACTTGCCGAGGCTTCAAGTCGCTTGAGGTGAGGTTCAAGTAAAAAAAGTTTGTTGTTATAAAATCGAATACCTTCAAAAACACCATCACCATAAAGCAGGCCATGATCCATAACAGATATGCGTGCATCCTGTAGTGGAACTATCTCGTTATTAATCCAGCAAATACCTTCTATGCTCATGTTGTTTCCTTAGAATAAATGGTCAATATAGATGACCTATATTTTCACACGCATTCTGTTATTATGTCAACATCATTGACCAAAAAAGTTATTCCATGAAAAATACTCGTAAAGATGAACTCAATCTGGCACTGGAAGCCATTCATTTTGGCTACAGAGCACTAACTGCAAAACCTGATGAACGCCTGGCTGAAATGGCCTATTCACGCGTGCATCACCGGGTTTTATATTTTATTGGCCGTCACCCACAGAGCAGCATCAATGAGTTGCTTGATGTTATGGGGGTGAGTAAACAGTATTTGAACCGCCCATTACGCCAACTCACCGAAGACGGTTACGTTAAGGTGAAAGCAGATACAATAGATAAACGCGTTAAGCGCGTTAGCTTGACTAAAAAGGGGTTGAAATTAGAGACTGAATTATCCGGTGACCAACGCAAACGATTTGAAAAAGTCTTTAAACAGGCTGGCCCGCAAGCAGAAGCTGGCTGGCGTAAAGTAATGACCTTGTTAGTAGACTCCGCAATCCGCTGAGCAATAACTGATTTAATGTTTTCTATTTATGTGAGATGACGAATAATGGATTAAGAATTTCTGCATTTGCCCTGATTTTTATAAAAGACAAAACTCCGCCCAGACAAGGAGCTTTCCTGTTGGGTAATTTCTCTAAGGAAGAATTTACGTATCATAGCTCTAAAGCTATAGCAAAAATTAACCCGGGAACAACTACCCATATAAAACATCAGGCCGATGCTATTTAGTTTTTTCACTTCGTGATTTAATCAACACTTTTTCAACTGCACTTAGCAATTCACTTCCTTTAACTGGTTTGGTAATTAAGGCCCTCACACCAACACTCTCCAGGTTAATATCTGACAATAAATTTTTATTACCGGTACACAAAATAACAGGTAAGTCTGGACGGATAGACGTTATTGCACTTGCAAGCTCTAATCCATCCATATGCGGCATGATTTTATCTGTTATTACCAGGTCGTAGGCTTCGGGTGTTTTAGTAATGGCGACAATAGCATCGTCAGGATCCATGAAATAAGTAACCTCATATCCATTAACCTCAAAAAATTCCATCTCAAAATTTCCAACGGCTTCATCATCATCAACCAATAGTATTCGCGCATTGGATATAAGTTTAGAAAAATTTTCAGGTTTATCGTTTTCATCGTTTACTTCATCAGAAGGTAGCTGCTCAGCATCTGCAACAGGAAAATATAACTTAAATGTTGTGTACTGACCTGGCTCTACATCCACCTGTATATGTCCAGCATGATTATGCATAATGCCATGCACCACTGATAGCCCCATACCACTACCCTGCCCGATAGGCTGGGTTGTATAATAAGGCTCAAATATTCGTTTTATTTTTGCCTTATCAATACCTACTCCTGTATCTCTGATCATCAATTCCAAGTAATCACCTTGAAAGGACTGATGACAGGAAGAGCACTCTGCATTACTAATATCAACACGTTTCAACTCAATATACAGGTCACCAGAACTTTTCATGGCATCTCTGGCATTAATCACCATATTCATCATTATCTGATGAAATAACCCTGCATCAGTTTTTACCTCGGGTAAATTATCCTCCTGTTGTATATGCAGTTCGATACTTGATGGCAACGTAGAACGCAATATTTCCATTACATCTTCTAGCAGTTCATTGAGCATTAATGCTTTAGACTCACTTTCACCGCCATCACTAAAAAACTGCATTTGTGCGATAAGTTCACTTGCCTTTAGAGATGCTGCGTGAACCTGCTGCAAATAGCGAATTTGCTTCTCTTCATCATCTTTTGCATAGCCATTTAGCAACATCTCTGTATAACCTACAATCGTGACCAGTAAATTATTAAAATGATGTGAAATCCCCTCCGTTAAATTACCCACAACTTCCAGTTTTTGTGTATGTAGAAACTTATCTTCTGTTTGTTTAAGGTGCCTTTCTGCAATTTTGACTTGCAATAAATACTTTACTCGACCCGTTAATGCTGACCAGCAAATAGGCTTGGTAATAAAGTCAGCTGCACCTACTTCAAATGAATGCTTTACTGATTCATCATCAGTCAGGGCTGTAAGCATCAGTATCAGTACCTCCCTTCCCCCTTCAAGTGCACGTATCTGTCTACAGGCTTCAAAACCATCAAGCTCAGGCATAACCGCATCCAGAAGTACCATCTGAGGTCTATATTTTTTATATAGAGATAGCGCTTCAATGCCATTGCTGGCTTCTAGTATACGATAGCCTTCTTTTTCTAATACCGTTTTCAATATAAGTCTTTGCGCAGGATCATCCTCCGCGATCAGAATAAGCTGCGCCTGCTGATCATCATAATTAATCGATTTTTGATCTAATGGAAACATATAACTTCTCTTGGTGCAGTGTGGTTTAAACGAATAAGACACACTAGTACATACATATTCGTTATAACAAAAATTCTAATTTATGCTGAAAATAGCTAAAGAGCCTGGCCAAATGATGCTGCCCGCCGACTCTACATCCTGATTCAATAACTCTTTACAGATAACCCAGTTAACTCAGCTGAACACTTGTTTAAAATGAAAATCATTCTTCAATATAACTGTAAGTATAGAAAAGATATGCGTATTTTCATCAAAAAGCGGTCAATTTGACTATACCTGACTACAATACAGGCAGGCGCAACTTCCATGCGCTATATTTATATATATGACAATAGGTCAGAAATATCGGATTATTTATTTTTCTCGATTTATCAATATCTTATACGCTAAACAACCAATATCAGGATCAACAAATAATTTTTCTCATAGCAAACATGAAAAAAAATAATTCAACACATAATTCTGAAAATAAAAATACATCTCATGATGAATATTTAAGATCACACACAGAAAGTTCAACCGAAAATAATGACGATTTAGACATGTCAAATAAAAAAAATTCAATGTTTAGCGTTGAGGACATAGACCATGATATTACTGAAAATAAAAGCTATAAAACAGGCGGCGATGATTTAACACAGGACATACTTGATAATCAGCCCGGTTACTCAACCACTGATTATGTTGATATTTTAAACAATGAAATTGCCTACAATAATAAAACTGATATCGATGGCGTATTTTCGGATATCTCTAGCGAAGAGGAAAATAAAAACTCGGTATCACCTGCAGATATTACAGATTCTTTAAACGATGGTGATGATGAAACTGATATCGATGATTATTTACAAAACATTCTTAACGATAATGATAATGAAAATCAATCTTCGCTCACCGATAGCACGAGCATTTTAAATGATGCTGATGAAGCTTTGATCAATGGGATTGATCACAATGATGAAACAGATATCAACGACATCATACAAAACATTCTTAATGATACAGACTATAACACCCCATCTTCACCCGATGGTGATCCCGTTGATGATCCCATAGATGATATAAGTACGTTAAACACCGCAGATGAAGTTACTACTAATAAAATTGAAGACATTAGTAATGTGACGGAAGCCGATCTACTAAAGCTCATTCTTGGCGAGCAATATCAGGACAGTCAATCACTCATAGACAATGTGCATGATATAGATCTAAATGATAGTTCGTCATATTTATTACAAGCTGAAGATAGTACAAATGACCAACTAGATCAGAAATTAGTTAAACTTGAGAACCTGTGGGATGAGCTATCCTCTATCTGGCCTGCTATTAATGAACAACCTGAAAAAAAAATAAAAATAGAAGAATTATGGAGATCACTGAAAAAGGGCGATGACACAAATGATGACATTAATATTAATGATATCTCTTTCTTTGATAGGTCATATAATGACGATTTAATTGATATAAACCATGAAGAATTTGAAACTACACTCGATGAGATAAATCATATCCTGGGTTATGATTTAAATTTGGATAGTCCAGACATATCTCCAGATTCATACAATGAAAAAAAATATAATGAGTCAGCAGAAGAATTCGGTATAGGTTCAAATGAAGAAGAGTCACTTTTAACTAATTCATCATATGAGACCGATTATTCAATAAACCAGACAGAATCAGAAATGCCCAGCACATATTCTGTAAACCAGGATGATGATACAGGCCTAGCCAGCAGTTCGGATGATAATGTCGAAAATTCTGATATTTCATTAGTAGAATCCATACTGAATGAAACAGGTACATCTGATAGAGACACATTGTCAGAAATTGATTCTGACATACCATTGTTCAGTATAAATGAACACGTAGAAGAAATTGATAGTGAAAAATTAATAAATTCTATACTAAACGAATTACCTGACTCCAGTATTGAAAATATATCGGTTAATGAAACAATTGATTCTACGCAAGGTAGTGAAAACGTATTACCAGTAACTGATGACCTTGCTTCGACATTATCAGATCATGAAGACTCATCAGATAACCTGCAAGACTTATTAAGCAGCATTAACTCAGAAGCTGATATTTCACCAGATGAGTCTATTGCAGAATTTAATACCCACGAAGAAGCTTTAATAGAAGCCGAGCTAGAAGCACCTTTTTCAGAAGCCACTTTACAAACTTTAGAAAATGAAACTGAAGACCTGTTACATTACCCTGCGCAAGGATCTAAATATGTTACTGACCCTATAGACAGCACGTTAAAAAACCAAAAGACGAGTGCAAAAGATCAACCTACAGTTACCCGCCCCCCCTTAGAAAACGAAAAACAGAATGATAAAACCACTTATTCCAGAATGCCAACACCTGATTACAGGTCAACTCCAGGGAAAAGCACAACATCTGTACCAGACCTCACGGTTAAAACGTCTTCACGTAATACGACTACAAGCTTAACCCTTGCAGCAACCGTTGCTACTGTGGCATTTGCAAGCTGGATATATTTCTCTGATGACGAATTAAAAACTGAAAGCATTAGTACTGACACATTTGATGATAAACGAATCATTTCCTCTCCTGCCAATAATAAGAAGAATATTTCAATTAAGGAGCCCGCTAAATACTCCCCTGATAGCAGCACTAAAGACTCCGAAATATCGTCTCAGGCCAGATTACAGAGCAGTACAGACTTCAGCCAGGCAGATCATGTAGAAGTTGCTCCAATTGAAGAAGAACAGATAGACACAACGTATCAGGAACCCTCTGGATATCCCCCAGATAGCCGCATAAGCGACAGCAAAACCTCGCCCCAGGATAGATATCGGGATACAACTACAACCGGTGTAGATTTAAATGAGACAGATTATGCAGTAGCAGATCCAGTAAACGATTCCTCTGAATACGATGTGGTTAATGATGAAATTGATAACGAAATCACACCACAACAGGGTCTACATGAGCCCGAGCAGATTAACAGTAATGCTGGATCTACAGGTCTTTACAAAGCAAACAATCAAACTGTAGAGCCAGAGCTAATTAGTCCGGTGTCAAATAGAGAGGCCTTAGCAGAGCAGGCTCAATCATACGAATGGTCACTCAACCTGAGCTCTATAAACCGGACTAGAAAGCCTGCCCAAGACATATCTGACTTTCTAAATAACCTGAGCATACCTGCGGAAGTTAAGCAGGTAAATATTGATGACAAAATATGGTTCCGAATTCGTATTAGAGGATTTACGAGTAAACAAGATGCATTAGATTATATGCAATCGATTCGCGAGCGTACAAGTATAAGGAAGTTCTGGATTAGCAAAAGAGCCTTACCTGACGACAATTTTGATTAAATTCAGATGTTTGGTTTATTTTATATAAACCATATGATTTAGAGCAATAATTAGCTCATCCAGTCAGATTTTTGTATGACATTGATTATTTTCTTAACAATTTATACTAGAATATTATGAAACCAGTGCTTAATATAGATTCATAGGACTAAAAATCATGCCGGAGAACATTGATGATCAGGAAAGCAACTACCTAACGCCAATTGATGTTGGGTTATTACTATCAATGTCGCCCATTATTGTTCGAAAAATGGTACAGGACGGTAAATTAAAAACCGTTAATTATGACCCTGGTGGCCCAAAATATTTTTTAAGGGAGGAAGTTGAACGTTTCGCCTGTCAATACGACATTACTCTGTTTGAACCCAAAGAAGATTTTTTAAAAGTTTTAATTATAGATGATGATACATCAGTGACCAGCTATCTTATGGAGTTTTTAAACGCTCAAGATCATAAAATTAAGGCCGAATACGCAAATAATGCTGAGGAAGCTCATTCAAAAATTAAATCATTTAAACCACACATCGTTCTGCTTGATATCATGATGCCAGATCTCGACGGCTTTGATATTTGCAACCTGCTAAAACTTTCACCTCTAACCAGAAGCATACGAGTTATTGCAATTACGGGCTGCAACACAAAGGTAAATAGAAAAATTATTTTAGATTCAGGTGCTGAAGAGTGTTTATCCAAACCCATAAATAGCCAAAAATTACTTGACGCCATTGGTTTAAAATAAAAACAGCTTTAAATAAGATATTCAAGTAAGGCAATATTAATAATAAAATTTACTACATACCACTTCAGGGCTATATCAAACAAGATAAGTCAGTCACTTTGACACACAGATTTACGTGCTTTTAATATTATTTAATCATAATTTAATTGATATACTTTTTTATAACATATACACCGCGCCATAATGAAACTTGTTATCCAGATAAACATGTTAAACATATACATGAAATCACTAGTATCCCTTTAACTCAAAGTTTGAGTCATCTTCGAATGCTTTTGTCGGAGATGACAAATATGTAATTAATTATTTTTTGTCTCATCTGATAAATTACAGTGAAAATTTTAATAATTCAAACACTCCGTTGATAGGCAGAAAGATCAACGGGACACTAATGACTTTAAATATAAATAAACCAAATCAGTGAATAAAGCATGAAACACAAACTCATAATAAAACTTCTTAATTATTTTTTACTTATTGCAATTGCGGCAATAATGATTGGTGTGGAATTTTTCTTTGAGATGCAAAGAGATAACCTTAAAAATGAAATTTGCAACACACCAAACCAAACCGTAATTAGTAGCACCTTGCAACCTTCAGACAACAACATACCCACCGCTTTAACAAAACTACGCAATAAGATTGTCATTATGTTTGGCGTTTTGACACTTGTCGTAGCCATTGTAATGACTATGTTTATAAAAAATATCACTTTACCCCTACAAAAAATGGCTAATGTGGCAAAATCAATAAATGAAGGAGACTTGAGCCAGGTCATTGAAATCGGCTCACATGATGAAATAGGTATGGTTGGCCAGGCGATAAATGAACTCACCAGTAACCTGCAGGAATCCGCCTCTTTCACCTGTATAACTGCAATGCAAACACTGAACAAAGTCAACGCACTGGATGCTAAACTCAAAGACAATATAGATATAAGCAGTGATGATATTAAGCAAATACAATTCAATCTTAATTCACTCATTGAGTTTGCTGATTCTTTCCAGTTACTACATACAGAGATAGATGATAATGCTTGAGCTGGGTTTAGTTTTAAGCGGACTTTTTATTGCCACAACCTCAATGGCAGTTGGCATAGGTGGCGGCATTCTGTGGACACCCTTACTTATTTTTGCCTATGGTCTAACACCTCAGGAGGCGATAACAACATCGCTTTTAATTCAGGTTGTGGGAATGGGTAGCGGTTCCGTCGCCTATTATCGTGCCGGTCTGGTCAAAACACGCTTATCTTTGCTCTTTTTCCTGGTCGCACTTCCTGGCGTTATTATCGGCAGTTTTATTTCAGTTAATCTGCCCCAGGAAACTGTACAGATGGCTCTGGGTATTATGAGTATGACGCTGGCAATATTATTCGTTACTAGCCAGGAGGATATTATTGATACCACCTCGCAAAACTACATCAAGGAAAAAATAGCACAAATATTACCTATCCCTGCATTTTTCGGTTTTATTCTTGGCTCACTATCACTCGGTATAGGTGAATGGTTAATACCCGCCCTGCGCAACCGTCTCAAACTTGATATGACCACCTCTATTGCTACCGTAATTCCAATGATGTTTTTACTGGCACTGGTTGCATCACTAATCCACTACTTTGTAGCTGACACTATTCATATGAAATACTTTGCCTGGGGCGCCGCTGGCACACTGATAGGCGGCCAAATTGGCGCACATATCTCTCGCCGCATTAACGAACGCATTCTCAAACAAAGCTTTATCTACCTGATGACACTAACAGGTATACACCTCATTTTTCAGGCCATTTAATTATAAAAAATGTCTCAGCGAGTCAATTGAGTTCGTCTCAATTTTATAATCAAAAACTTTAATGCCAGGATCATTTTGAACACACCAGATATGGTCTAAAAAAAGGAGAAGGAGTTGGGAACTGCGTGTAATAAGTAGATGCAAATTTTATATTTATGATTCTTGACGTGCTTTTAAAATATTAATAACCGTCTTTAACAAAACACCCTCTTTGAACGGTTTAGTTATATAAGCATCCGTAGGGCTCATTTTTCCTTTTACCCTGTCCATTAAACTATCTTTGGATGTGACCATAATAATGGGTAAGTCTTTAAATTTATCATTACGTTTTAATAAATCTACAACCTTATAACCATCCAGGCCGGGCATAATCAAATCCAGAACAATAAGGTCTGGTACTTCTTTTTCCAGTTTACCAAGAGCATCAAAACCATCATTAGCCTCAAAAACATCAAATCCATACTCTATCAAAGGAACTGAAGCTGCCTTTCTGGCAATGACACTATCGTCAACAATAAGCACTTTTTCACGGAATGACCCCCGTGTATGTTTTTTAATTTTCCTGTTTTTATCAGCTTCTTTAACTGCAGAAGTAAGTGCCGCTTTTTTTGCAGCATTGACTGCAACATCACTAACCTGTGGAACTTTAAATCCAAAATATGTAAAAAACTCTTCATTACTTATGCGTGCTGAACCCGCACTTGAAAATGCCGCATCACTATCACCTTCACCTGCTTTTGCCTCTCTAAACATAAACCTGAGTTCATTCAGCTTTGCAAGTTCTGGTAATACCTGCATACCACGATAGATGCCGTAGTTAATTGAAACAACTTCCGCTTTTTCAATAATAACTTTCCCCCAACCATCGTTATCACCCATAAGAACGACACTGCCATTCATATTACTTTCAATATATTTAGCAAGAGCACTTACAAAATTTTTTATAGCTTGTTTATATTGCACACTGCGGCCCCTGTACTCCCATATTAATTTTATTATTTTTTCTGTGACTGAATTATGTAACTTCAGATACTTCTATCCAAATTACTTTAAATTATATACGCACATTACTATTTGAAAGCAAATCATGACACAGTACAATTAAAGTACTGGCACCTATTTAACCAACTGCCTGCTGTTTACCCGACAGGAGAATTTCCTGTAAATCCCCAGGCATTATCCCTTTACCTTTACCTTTACCTTTACCTTTACCTTTACCTTTACCTTTACCTTTACCTTTACCTTTACCTTTACCTTTACCTTTACCTCACCCTTAAAGATAAGAATTAATGCTCCATCGACAATAGCGTTATACCCAATAAGACGTTAATACAAAAATTAAGTTAACTATAACAGTGTACTGGGCTATATCGGTATTCAAAATATCTATATAAATCAAATAAATATATTACAATTATTATAGATCATTGATAGAAAATTGAAGCCTTTCTCCGCAGAATAGCGGTGAATTTCGCGACTTTTTAGTCTCGTTTAATAGATATGACGCTTTCAAGAGTTGAAATTTTGCCTAAATAGGCTGTTTTTGCAAACTGGTCATCTACCAGGCCTGTAATGTCATTACTTTCCAGCAAATTAAATTGTTTCATAAGATCAGCCATATATTGAAACTCTTTCTCAACTGGCACATATTGATCATATATAATTCTATCTGGAGGTGTTGTCAGTGCATACTCTACTAAACTTTCTGACTGATTCCAGTAATCTACTGCAATTTTAATTGCTTCTTTTGTGTTTTTCTTTGCCCAAAGCCCTGAACGGACGGCCCCCTGAACAAACTCCCTTACGATGGAAGGATTTTCATCGATAAAATCCTGGCGAACAACAACCAGATTACACATAAACCCGGGCCATACATCTTCAACATAGTTAATTAAATCTGCATCACCACTTTTAAGAGTCTGTGCTGCAAATGGCTCACCAACGTAATAGGCATCAAGTGAGCCTGTGGATAATGCAGCCGCCATATCAGGTGGATTCATTTCCACTACATTGATACGCCCCGTCAGGCCTTTTTCATCAATTAATTTAAGCACACTTATATTATGACCTGAATAGCGCATGGGGACAGCAACAGTTTTACCTATCAGGTCATCTAGACTTTTCACATTTAATGCCTTCCGGGCAACAAAGGTACTCTCATGACGATTTCCAATATAAACTACCCGAACATCTTCACCCTGTTGTCTGAGCACTATTGAGAGAGGTGCGATCATAAATGCGGCTTCAATCTGACCATTACGTAATGACTCAGCCATTTCAGCGAATGACGAATATTTAATGGCCCTGTATCGAATATCACCTGTATTTTTACTCGCGTGATCGAGTATCGGTGCTGCCATATTCGTTACAACCGGCATATAACCTAAAGATATTATCCTACGTTCACTATGCTCAGTGTTAAGCAAAAAATGCATATAAGAAATAAAAGCCAGCCATATCATCATGCCTGAAAAAATAAACCAGACAACTGAAATATTTTTTAGTTTATGCAACATAACTTACACCGAGCATCATAAACACTTCATCGCGTAGCTCTCTTAATCCGGGTTCCTTTTCTATATTACGTGGACGTGAAAAATCTAGCTTACGCTGCATCATAATTTTTGCAGGCCTGTCATTCATTACAATAATACGATCAGCCATAATTAATGCATCATCAATAAAGTGAGTTACCATCACCATCGTCTTACCAATAAAACTATGCATATTAATCACTTCTTCACGTATTTTTAAATGTGTAAGATAATCAAGCCCAGTAAAAGGCTCATCCATATAAAGAACATCGGGATTAACTGCTAATGCTCTTCCTAGCTCTGCTCGTCGCTGCATGCCTCCTGAGAGCTGGTTTGGATAATGATGCTCAAATCCATCTAACTCGACCATATCTATATACTCTTGAATGGTCGCCGTTTTTTCAGCCTTATCATCAATATGGCGTAAACCCAGTTCAACATTCTGCCAGACTGTCATCCATGGTAATAAGCCATTTTGCTGAAAAACAAACACATGATCAGGGCTGGTTTTAATCGTTTCTTCTCCATCAATTAAAATTTTACCTGCAGACGCCTGATCAAATCCTGCCATAATACGTAACAATGTTGATTTACCACAACCCGATGGCCCCAGAATGCAAACCATTTCACCATCTTCAAAATCTAGATTAATACCATCAAAAACCTTAATTACTGCACCCCTTTTCTCAGGGTCATGGGGATCACGCTGTATGCTACGTTTGTTAACATAACTTTTACTGAGCCCTTCGATTTTAATTTTTCCCATGATTAACCTTCATTAATTGTGCCCCATTGAAGCAACTATTGGTTCCAAGCGACCCAGTTTATACATAATAATATCCAGCATTAATCCAATAACACCTATAACAATCATGGCCACCATGACATAGTCCATGCGTAAAGCATTTCTTGAATCAAGAATCAAATACCCGAGGCCAGACTGTACTGCTATCATTTCAGCTGCAACCACAACCAGCCAGGCAATCGCAATGGTTAAACGTAATGCAGTTACTACCTCGGGTACGATTGCGGGCACAACAATTTTTGTAATCATTTCAACGCGTGACAGATTAAAATTTGAAGCAACCTGAAAATAAATAGGATTTATTGAAGCAACAGCAATAGCAGTAGCGACCACAATCGGGAAGAAACTTGAGAGAAAAATAAGAAAAATAGCGGGTTGATCACCTATACCAAACCACAACATTGCTAAGGGGATCCAGGCTAGAGGTGATATTGGACGTAAAAACTGAATCACCGGATTTATCAGTAACTTTATAGCCTCAACCCGCCCAATAACAATGCCAAGCGGTATACCAAGAAAGGCACCAAGATAAAACCCAATTGTTACTCTATATAAACTGGCGACCGAATGATTAAATAGTGCACCATTCATGAGCAGCTCAAAAAAACTATTAAGAACAGCTCCAGGACCTGGAAATACCTGATCACTCCAGCCGCTATATAAAACCACTAATTGCCACAATATAACAATTACCACAAACGAGATAACGGGATATAAAATTTTCTTTTGAAATATCATAATTAGTTTAACTTCAGCAGACAAAGGTTCTACAAGTTTATTAGCTCTTTTGCTAAATTATAGTACTGCCTTCCCGCACGGCTTTCCTTATCGTAATAGATTGTAGGTTTATGGACTATTTGAGATTCCTGAATTTTTGAATCTTTTTCAATCATAGTGACAAATACGTGCTCCGTATATTCATCCTTCAGTTTCTTTAAAACAACTCTTGATACCGTATCATCGGGCTCAAACATAGTAATGGGAATTTTATAATCAAGTACGTGATCAGATTTTTCACGAATAACATTAATCATATTTACAATGTGATTAACGCCTTGCATAGACAGGTATTCACAGGGTGTTGGTATAATTGCCATGTCAGAGGCTAGCAATGCATTAAGTGTGTAGAAATCTCCTGAAGGAGGTGTATCTATTATTATGTAATCGAAATACTGGCTAACCGTTTTTAATTTATCACGTAGTAGATATTCAAAATTCTCATCCTGTAAATGCGTCTTCGACAACAAAGCCATTTTGCTATTTGACGGCAACAACCACATATTCAATTTTGTCTTGATAATATATTCTGATATACCCGTATCTTTTGAGTGTATAACCTCAAAAAATGATTTTGCATCTTTATACCCCATGAGCAATGTTAAATTTGCCTGAATATCAAAATCAATAATGAGCACACGTTTTTTTAGCAACCCCAGTGAAACACCAAGATTAAGCGCGGTCGTAGTTTTTGCCACCCCTCCTTTCTGATTACAAACAGAAATTATTTTGGCATTTCTATTCACATCAGAAACATTAATTCCATCTATTTTTATCGGCAGGGATTCATCCGATTGACCGCTTACAACAGCACTGCCAGATGATACTTTTTCAACACTCTTTCGCACAGTAAACAAATGTTTACATTTAGCACACCTTGCGCTAACTTCGGCCTTTTTAATAAAACTCTCATTAATATTATAACGAGTATTGCAGTTATTGCAGGTTACAATCATCGAAAGCTTCTCATTAGATTATTTCCTGCATAGATAAACAACTAAACACATTAATCATTATGCTTACCGTTTATGGTTAACTCAATTTGATCTGCCAACTGATTGGCACTAATAACGCTATCGACTACACCACTCTCAATAGCTGAATGTGTCAGGTTTGGATAAACACATGTTTCAGTTGATTGCGCTATTGTTGTACCTGATTTTTCTTTTATGGACATAAAGCCTCTACTACCATCGTTACCAATTCCAGTTAACAACACACCAACTGCATTTTCGTTAAATGCCTCTGCCACAGAAGAAAACAAATCGTTTAAAGGTTCACGAGGGTTGTTTCCTGACACCAGACAATATTCACTATTCTGATTATTCTTTACAACCAAAGGTTCATTATATGAACAGACATAACAAACACCTTGTTCCAGAACCGTGCCTTCTATTCCAACTTCAACTCTCCACGGTGTATATTCATTAAACTTCTCAACAAAGGCAGGCAATATTTTCTGTGATATTTCCTGTATTACCACGACTGTAGCGGGAAGCTCAGGTGAAAGCTGTGACATCAAATTAATAATCGTATTTGGACCACCTAATGTAGTCCCAATAGAAACTATATAATCAAGCTGACGAAATTCATAACGTTCAGTCAAACGATCTCTGCTATCTAGCTTGCATACTTTAACTCTTCGTACCTTATCAATTTGCTCATCTGCTGCAATTTTTACACGGTCAATAATTTTTGTACGTTCATCACGAATATCTTTTGATATAGCGCCAGAAGGCTTTGGTAAAAAATCAACCACTCCAAGTCTTAATGCTTCAAACGTTATTTCCCCATGGTTAAACAATGAACTTAACATCACAATGGGTACAGGTGATTCAATCATAATGTGTCGCACCGTTCTAATACCATCCATTACCGGCATATCCACATCGAGAGTAATAACATCCGGCTTTAACTCCTTAATTTTTTGCAGACCTTCCTGACCGTTTTTTGCCACACCCACAACATCAATATCAGGGTCAGAACCCAGCATTTCACTAAGTGCTTTAATCATAAATGAAGCATCATCTACAATGATAACTTTAATTTTATCTGCCATAGAATTCCTGATCTTTCTTTATGCGATCTTGATTTATACGATGTTAAAGAGCCGGCTATTTTTAATTTTAATCTGCTTTAGCTCTTGGCTTTATTTTTTCTTTCAAACGTGCAGTCTGTCGCTGATGTTTTCGGGTCTGTCGTTCAGCTGTAATACGAACCATTTCATAGACATCCAGAATCAGTGAAATTCTGCCATCGCCAACAATGGTTGCTCCAGAGAATCCGCTTTTATCCTGTACATAATCAACCAGCGGTTTAATAACTACTTCATCCTGGCCCATCATTTCATCTACAACAAAACCCACTTTTTGTCCGCCAGAACTAACAATTACCACATAAAGTCTTTCAGTATTCCGGTCTGACTCAATACTAAACAATGATGACAGACGGAACACCGGTAAAGTCTGACCACGCAAATAAATAACTTCAACACCTTCAACCGTAGATATTTCTTCCGTGTTAATACGAACTGTTTCATCAACGTTAGCCAATGGAATTGCGAAAACATCCTTACCAGTGCGAATCATTAATGCATGTATGATTGCAAGTGTTAATGGAATTTTTACTCGCATACGAGTGCCGACACCGGGTTTAGATTCAATTTCCAGCGAACCATTTAGTTTTTCAATATTTTTTCTCACTACATCCATACCAACACCACGTCCTGAAGTATTACTAACCTTAGCAGCAGTGGAAAACCCAGCAGTGAGGATGATACGGTTTATCTCTGAAGGCGACATTCGATCTAGCTCATCATCGCTAAACAAGCCTTTTTCTATTGCCTTGTTTTTTATTTTTTCTCTATCAATACCGCGACCATCATCAGTTACTTCAATTACTATATTGTTACTTTCCTGATACGCATTTAGGGCCAAAGTAGCTTCTGCCTGTTTGCCTGACTGCTTACGATAATCCATACTTTCGATACCATGATCGACCGCATTCCTGATAATATGTATTAGTGGATCTGATAACTCTTCTACAATCATTTTATCCAGTTCTGTATCTTCACCATTGACGACAAGACTAACTTTTTTATCTGTATTATGAGTTAGATCATGAACTAATCTTGGATAACGATTGAATATTTGCGAAATTGGCAACATTCGCATTTTCATAACCCCTTCCTGGAGTTCATTTGAAGTACGCCCCAAACCCGATATTGCTTCACCTAGACGATAATTAAATGTCCTGAGCATTTTCTGTTCTTTCTGATCCAGATTCTGATTTTCTTTTAAGTGTTGCTGCAACTCGCCTAGTTCATTAAGTAATTGAACAAAATAAGAGCGATCAACAACCAGCTCACCCACCTGATTCATTAACATATCAATTTTCTCTGAATCAACCCTTAAGCTGCGTTTTAATTTTTTGTCTTTTCCTTCGCGTTTTTCTCTGCGCTCTTCAAACTGTCTTCTTTCATCAAGACGCCGGTCACCCATTGGCACCCTGCGTTCTGGTTTTGTTGGTGTGGATACTTTTTCAGGTTTTTTCTTTTCTTCTTTTTTAGGTGAAACCATTTCATCAAAAACGGTATTTAATGTCTCTACCTCTGTTTCACTCACCTGATGAATAGTCGCATCAAGCGCTTTAGTTAAACGTCCAAACAGGTCATCGTCCTGAATAATATTTGCACTTGCAGACAAAGCCGCTTCAATATCATCCGTTGCAGACACCTGTTCCTTTATATGCTCAGATTTTTCAGACACAGATGGGGCATCACTCTCCATTACTTCATCGTTGTTTTCATTATGATGCAAATCAAGTTGTGGAAAAAACTGTTTTAATTCTACGAAATAAAAATCCATAAAAGATAAGCTGACATCCTTACCTCTTGAGATAGAAGTGGCTGCTGCCTCCATTGTATCAGTCCAGCCTTTATAAAAATCAGCGACGTCTTCATAACCCATATAACTTGCTGATGCGGTTAATTTTTTTATTATGTCAATACAACACTGGAGGCCATTACTTTTATCTGTAGTTTCATCAAGGCCTGCAATAATTGATTTCAGGTTTACGACCTGTTGTTGTAATTGAGTGGTAAAAATAGAAAACAGCTCTTCATCGTGTTCTTCATAAGAACCTTCACCGGGCGCAGTAAGCTGTTGAGCCTTTGATTGCGACTGGATTTCTGCAACCTGATTATTAGATACTTTAGACAGTGACTCTTTTACCTCTGCCTGATCATCTTGTTGATTAAGCTGTGGGAAAAGCTGCTTCAGTTCAGAAAAATAAAAACCCATAAATGAGAAGGCTATATCACTGCCTTTTGCAACGGCCTTGTGTGCTTCCTTTATTGAGTCCGCCCAGCCATTAAAAAAATCAGCGACCTCATCATATCCCATATAATTGGCCGATGAATTTAGTTTATTAACCGCTTCAATACAACTTAACAGCCGGGCTTCTTTATCTTCTGCATTATCAATATCCTCCACCGCCGACTCAATAACTGCTGTTTGTTCTCTTAACTGCCCGAGATAAATTGAAAACAATTCCTCATCACTTTCTTCCTGATAGTCTCCATCCGTTGATTCACTTGCTGAAGATAACGACGCCTCTACTTCACTTTCTGTTAGTAGAGCTGGCTGAACTGGTTGATTGGAAGCTTCTACCTTAATAGAACTTTCATCACCTTCTAAAATTACTGTAAGTTTATCTATAAGGTCTTCAATAGCAGATTCTTCTTGCTGTGTCTGCTCCAGCTCTTTTACCAACAGAACGATTCTATCTCTGGCATCAATCAGTGTTTCAACAATGAGTGACGTTGCTTGCATGCTCCCATCACGCAGTTTATCCATAAGATCTTCTAGACGATGCGCCAGTACAGAGACTTTGGTAAGACCGATAAACTGAGCTGAGCCTTTAATTGTATGTACAGGACGAAATATCTCATTAAGAATATCAAGATCATCAGGATTTTCTACCAATTGCAGTAGAAGAGTCTCCATTTCTTCAAGATGTTCCGTAGCCTCTACTATAAAATCCGGAAGCTGTGATAAATCTATTTCACTCATACTATTACCATAATCCTGTGCCAGGTATATCTGTAATTATGTAAATAATTATTCACCAACCAGTTCAAGTATATGATCTGGATTATGTTTATTAGCGAGACCTATTGCACCAATACGGTTAACTTCGTCTCTGTATTTATCTTCATCCAGATTTGACAGTATTAGTACACGCGCACTACTATCGATTGCTATAATTTCTCTGGCAGCTGTTAAGCCATCCATACCTCGCATGGTAATATCCATTGTTACCAGATCCGGATTTAATTCCTTGTATAATTTTATTGCTTCAGCACCGCTGCTTGCCATACCAACTATCGTGTGACCGGCTTCTTCAAAAACCTTCACCAGCATCTTGCGCATAATAGAAGAATCATCAACAACTAAAATTTTACTACTCATTATCAAAAACTCCCCCAAAATAGTTACAGATATTATTCATTCAATAATCTCGCCTTCAGTTAATAAAAGCTCATCTTCAATTTCACCAAGAACCTTCTGCTCTTCATTAAACAACACAAGATCAAAATCGAGAATAATAATTAAACCATCGTTAATTTTACATACGCCCTGTATATATTGACTCTCCAGACCTGCAACAATAATATCTGGTGCTGACTCAACACTATCCTCTTCTATCTTCAGTACTTCAGTTACATGATCTACAATAAATCCAACAACTCTGTTATCTATATTTAGAATCAATACCCAACTTTTTTTCTGTGAGCTATTCTCATCATAAAGATTAAGACGCTTACGCAAATCAATAACCGGAACGATATTACCGCGAAGGTTAAGCACACCCTCAACAAACTCGGGGGAATTCGGTACAGCTGTCACTTCAGCAGAACGAAGAATTTCCTGAACCATCAGGATATCAACTCCAAACTTCTCGCTGGCTACGCCAAAGCCAACAAGCTGCATCACGCCTTCATCTTCGGAGTCTTCAGCCTCGTCAATGTTAAATATCTCAGCCATATCAAAACCACTCCTTAGTAAAGGAACTACACATAATATTGACCCGGCAGTGGTTTGTTATGTGGATTAATACATCTTATAAATAAACTAATCATTAGAATTTGAACTGCGTAATCTGATCAGTTAAATTTTGTGACTGTTCCTGCAATGCTTCTGTCACCTTTACAACGTTACCCGCACCATCCACCGTTTGTGCTGCTGCCTGTGCTGATTCAGTTGACAACTTGGTAATAGCCTTAGAACGTTGCGCCTGCATTTCAGTCATCTTCGTCATTTCTTCACCGCGTTTTATTACGCCATCCATTTCCTCAGAGACCTGTTTCGCTTCCAGGTTGGATTCATCAACCAACCCAACAATCAGTTTTGAGTATTCTTCCAGCTTGGTTAGTGCCGCTTCTGCCTGTTTACGACGCACACCCTGTTCACCAGCCATCTCACCGATTTGTTGTGCAAGAGCATTCAATTCTGTAATCAGCTTCTGTGCGTCACCGGTGCTCGTTGCCAATGTTGCGGATGTCTGACTAATGGCGTCAATTGCCTGAATGTTTAACTTACCAACTTCATCAATCTTGACCAGTGCATCCTGTAGCTGATCAGAGAGTTTTACACCCTCTGTTACATTCGAAGTCGATTCCTTAATCAACTGGGTAATTTCTTTCGCCGCTTCAGATGAACGCTGTGCGAGTTTACCAACCTCGTCCGCAACCACCGCAAAACCCTTACCATGAGCACCTGCACGAGCCGCCTCTACCGCAGCATTCAATGCCAGCAAGTTGGTTTGTTCTGCAATCTCCGTGATTACACCTATGATCTCAGAAATCTGATCGGATGATTCTGCAATAGCGCGCATACCCTCCACCGAAGCATCAACAGAAATTCGACCTTCATCAGCGGCTTTCATTGAAGCATTACCATATTCTGTGGCCTGGTTAACCGCTTTCTGCATATCATCCACCGCAGATGCCATTTCGCCCATCGACTCGGTTACACGTACAACCATCTGACCCTGGCCCTGTGCGTTTGCCACAACTTTGGCACCGGTTTCACCCATTGCACCTACCGTTCCAAGTGCCGATGCCACCTCATTATCCTGATCTTTAGCGGTTTTACTTACACCATCGATTTTCTGCAATAAATCCACGATGGCTTTTTGTGATACCTGCGCGGCCTGTTGCTGCCCTGTTACAGAAGCAGAAACCTGGCCTGCTGTATTACCCATTTCTGTAATAACTTTCTCAGATGTTCTGCTACGTTCCAGCTCGCCCTGCGCCCTTTTTCTGTTTGCACCCGCGCGCTGGGCCACATCATTTGAACCAACAGAAACCTCCTGTGCAGTCGTATTTACAACACCGAATGAATTACGCAAAATTTCCATCATGTCATTAAAGGCCCCGGACATCTGGCCAATTTCATCCCTGCCAAGAACTGGCACGGATACCGTCAGGTCTCGTTCATTTGCTATATGACGTACTGCATCTGCTACCTGAAGAATCGGTGAAACAACTACACGTTCTACCAGAACTAAAATACCCAGGGTAACCAGCACACCTATCGCCAGTAGTATCAGTACCAAAGTATCTAATTCAGTTACCCGTGCATGTACAAGGTCGGAATCTATTGCCAGTAATTCAGCCTGGTGTTCTACGGTCTGTACTAATAATTCTTCAATTTCTGCCGCAAACGGTGCAACCTCTACTGCTAACATGTGATTAGCCACGTTCCAGTCTTCAGCCGAACGTATTTTAAAAATCTGCGATGGAAATACCTTAAAGTTATCCCTTGCGACCTTAAACTGGTTAAATAGTGATTTCTGTTCAGGTGTTAGATGTTTATACTGCTGACGCAGATCAGAAAAACGTTTGCTATTTGTCGCCCACAAGTCATCGAACGCCCTTTTAAACTCATCATCGCCGGAGTTTACATATGATCGAAGATTAGCAATCCCCAAGCCGGTGGTACCACGAATATCCGCCATCATATACAGTATAGCTTTACGCAGGTCACTACCGGGTTGTTGACCCTCTATATCAATGATTTCGGTAATTAACTGTGCCATTTTATTGGCCAGCGGAGCCGCATCGTTATTCAACACGCTTAAAGCGGGGTTTTCTTTTTCTGAATGTGAAATTTTTTCAATTTCATCTTCTAATTCGCGTAGCTTTGCGAAATCAACTTTAATCTTCTGTAATCGTTTCTCATCTTCTGCGTCATGGGATTCTTTTGTTAGCTCTTCCAAAAGCTCAAGATTAGGATCAATCCATTCACTCCAGGCACGGTGAGTAACCTCTTTAAACTTCGGATCACCCAGTAACATCCAGCCCCTTAATCCACCTAAAGACTGGTTCAGGCCATTAAGCAAACTCAAACTGGCTTCAGCAGTAGGTGTACGCAGGTTTGTTACACGGTCAGATACAGTTTGGATATCGTTCACTTCATATACCGTTATCGCTACCGTTAGTACCAGTATCAGCAACATCGCACCGAAGCTTAATCCAATCTTTGTCCTTAAACGCATGTCCCCAAATAGACTTTGCTTATTATCATTCACCAGTTTTACTCCTCATATTTAATCCTGTTTGGTATAAAAATATAATCTAATCGACCGTATATTAATTTAATGATCAGGTTATGCTTCTGCCACCAAATGTATTTATTTACATAGTCAGTCTAGTAGATAATTTTATTAATGGTAGTTCCAATACTTACATCCGCTTCAATATAATCAACCTGACTTCTACTCAATGCCATCTGTACCATCTCTTTACAAAAACAGGTATGCGGATCCTGAACGATAGCTGTACCACCGATACGCATAATTTCTTCCAAACCTTCTGCACCATCCTCGCCCAGACCAGATAGAATCACTCCTACCCCCTGGTCACCGATGGCTTCAGCTGTAGAAAATAGCAGCATATCAATCGCCCCACGGCGATTAGCAAAAGGAGCCGGGCTGATATGCAAACTGAAAGCATCAATCTCGTCATGTACACTCATATAATCGTCACCACTGCTGATATAACAACAACCCGGCCTGATTTCTTCATTATGCGCAGCACGTTTTACCGGTACCTGGCTACAGGTGTTCAGGTAACCAATAAAAGCATCAACAAATTCTGACGCCACATGAAGTGATATTAAAAAGGCCGAATTCGAATCAGCGCGCAACGTGGGGATAATTTTTAATAACGCACCATAGCCACCTTCGGCAGCACCCATAGCCACAATTTGTTTACATTGCGCATCACTGGAATCAGTTGCGGCAGCAGATTCTGTTTCAGTATTTTTTACTTCGCGGCGAATATATTTAATTGCGCCCAACTCAACCTCCGCAGCATATTTAACCCTGCCACGTATTTCCGTAATCTGTTGTTCACGACTGGTCATTAGCATATTTGAGGGTTTTGAAACAAAATCAACAGCGCCATAACGCAAGGCATCAAAGGTGATTTTTGCACCCTCATGCGTCAGGCTACTTAACATAATCGTAGGCACCGGATGCTCAATCATCATACGCTTCAACGTACCAATACCATCCAGTCCCGGCATATTGATATCCAGAGTGACTACATCCGGATTAAATTTATCCAGCAATACCAGAGCCTCGAAACCATTGCTGGCCTCCTCCATCATGATATTATCATCTTCTGCGAATAGCCCCATTATAGCTTCACGTATAAGCTTTGAATCATCGACAACTAATAATCTCAATGCACTCTTCATCGTATTAACATAGGTTTCATTTGTAATCAGTCTATTATTAATCATCTATAATCAATTTAATTCTTAATATTTAATCTTTATTCTTTATGAAGGACATTTATAAATACAGACATTTGTTCACCCAAAAGGCAAAGTCGTATTGAAATACATTTAGGTAGATTACAAAGATTAAATTCCAAAAAATAAAAAATTGTCAGCTATTTAAAACGGCTTAATTAATCTTCTGAAGCCAGTAGCAACTATTTATGAGAAACCCAGGCAAAAAAACGCTAACCCATATTACTACCTGACTTTAATATATAGCTTAAAAAAATTACTTATGCCAAATATTTTACTTTTTATGGGTTTATCATTTAGAACAGTAGAATTCTAGATACTGCTTAAAAAGAAAGAGGTAAGATAAAAAATGCGTTCTAATGACAACATAGACATCAGACTCGAATTTCGATCATGCGAAAGAAAACATTAAATTCGTCATATTGGGCCGAACATTTATACTGGATAATATTATAAGCCATGCAATATATATTATTTTTACTATGAGATTTCTCTTGCTCCCCACAAATATTCGATATCATTTGTTCTGAATTAAAAATCATCCAACTCAAAAACAAGCTAAAAAATTATTGACATATATGTGAGACTTTTCACAACCGAAACAACCTATTTTAAGTAAATTAATAAACTATAATTCTTAAAATAGCAGCAACACTATGAACAAAACCCATTCTTCTACTTCAATTAATATTTTCCTTTTTTGTGTTCTACTGGCTTTCTCTCAAATCGTATTTTCACATGCTCGCTGGAGTTTAACCGGGCTGGTTAAACCACGCACCAATTCAACAGGTTTAAAAGAACCGGCACCCTGTGGTGGTGTTGCGCGTACCAGTACACCTGTTGTTTTACAATCGGGTAGCACGGTAAATGTTCAATTTGAAGAAACGATAAATCATCCAGGCTACTTTAGGATTTCTTTTTCTTCAGCATCAGACTCGGGGTTTGATGAAAACATTTTAGTCCCTAATATCCCAGAAGTTCCCGCCACTCGATTTTATACACAGTCGATTACATTGCCCGATATTGAATGCAGTGATTGTACGCTTCAGTTAATTCAGGTAATGACCGACAGAACACCATCAACTAATTATTATTCCTGCGCAGATATTCAGTTAACCACAACTGGCACACTACCCCCGCCAGTTAACGACACCACTGCCCCGTTAGATGTGGGTGGCCTGTCAGCAACCAGCGGTGATACCCAGGCGGTATTAAACTGGACGAACCCGAACCTCGATTTTTCTGGTGTACTTATATTGCAGGATACAAACCCCATCACTGGTTCACCGGCAATGACGACCAGTTATAGTTTAAATGACACAATTGATGGCGCCAGTATTGTTTATCTGGGTAATGATGAAACGATTATTGCCAACAGTTTAAGCAATGGAAATTCGTATTATTTTAAGGTTTTTTCTTTCGATGCAAGTTTAAATTATTCAAATGGTATGGAAATAAATACCACGTTGCCCGCCAATCCAGATAATATCCAACCAGTAGTATCGCTAATTGCAGAACAATCTCAAACGCAAACCACCCATATTATAACAAATGCAGGTAATGTTATTTTACAGGCCATTGTTACCGATGATAATCCTTCCGACACACATCAGTTTAACTGGACAATGACTGACAACAGGCTCATTGATATTGATAAAGAAGGTAGTAATTTTACGTTTTCTCCAGCGGAATTAGAACCTGGCATCTACTCCATTAAAGTAGAAGTGATGGACAACGGGGTACCAGCTAAAGCCGGTAACGCCACTTTATCGATTGAGATAGTCGCATCAACAACTAACACCATTCCAGCAACAGTCAGTAGCGGCAGTTTAAATATTGTTAGCTTGTTATTGTTTTTACTTGTTATAAATTTGCGTCATAGAGAAAAACGGCCTGGTGATGAATAGCCATTGCTTTGTACATCACTTGAATGCAGACGCCCTGTCTTTTGAAGTAGCAAGCCTGTAACGGGACTGATTTATATAATCCTGCAATATATTTTTTCTTATTATTAACTGATCAACCAACAGCGGATTTATTACTTTTTCATAATCAGAAACTAAATCGCTTGCACGCTTATGCATCTTGCTTTTTATATCGACTAGCTCTGAAATTTGCATTAACAACTTTTTCGAGAGACTGTAATTAACAAAAAAAATATATGGCAACCTCTCAAGTAAATCGATCTGATTACTCGAAACAACAAAAATATGTTTTTTTAATGTTTCTTCTATATTCAGGGGACTGTTGCCATAGAGCAGCTTATCTATATTTTTTATTCTTTTACTATAGTGAGCAATAGCGATCTCATAAGCCTTAGCTGCCCTGCCAAATTTCATCTGAGATTCATACGTATATGCCAGCAAAACATATGACTCATCAACGGCTAAATCATAGTTCATATTCTTTTGTAGAAATAACAATACATTTTCAGATGCAGAAAAATCCTCTACCTGATTCGCAGCTTGAGCAACACCAATTATGGCCCTGTTAAAATAAGTTGATCCAACTGGTATTTTTCTAAATACCTTTCTTGCCTCTTCAAATTTATCTACTTTAAGATAAAGATAACCAAGAATGAGCTGCATTCTATTTTTGAGCCGAACGTCTAAATTTACTGAGGAATCTGAAAACAACTTATCAAGCTTAATAAAAGCCTTGTTTATATGCCCATCATGGATATGTAAAAGTGCAATATTCAATTGTGCCGTCGCATAATGAATTGAACTATGATGAACCCTATTATAGTAATTTAATGCCTGTCTTTTATTTCCAATACCCTGCAAAGAAATTCCGTATAAAATACTATTATAATTTTTGTATTCAGTTGGGACATCAATATCATCCGGCGATATTAAATCTAAACTTTTTACCCAGGATTTATTTTTTATATAGTAGAGACTTGAATTTAAATATTTTTCTGGCAAACCATCACCAGCAATAAATATTTCTGATTTTAATACGCTTAACCTTCTTTCGAGATCGATTACCGATGCAACAGGTATTTCACTGGCCTTAGCACAGGCCGAAAACAAAACCAACAGTATTACCATAAAGACATTCATTAATAATTATTATTTACACCTAACAATTAACAACCAAATAGATGGCTGCATATATCTTCACCCATGTTGTTGAACGAAGTCAAAAAGTTAAAATATCTATTATTATATTGAACACCTCGCCTGCTCATTAGTGCTTTGAGTAAAGCATTTGAAAATGCGGTACGCCTGTGGTTTTAGACAGGAACATATCCCCATGACTTTTGAACCCCTGTTCTTCATAAAATTTTACTGCTGTTGCCCGTGCATTCAGGATGATTTTTTTGCAGCCATCATGAACCGATATCTTTATCAGCTCCTTTAGGAGCTGTGTACCGTAACCCTTACCCTGTAGATGCGGTTTAACTACAATCTGTGAAAACTGATAGACACCTTCACCCAAATCAGTGATACGACCACAGGCGATAAGTGAATCATTATCAATTATGGCAATATGCTTACTTATTTTTTCCTTCTCATCATAAAGGATATCTTTGACCAGATTATGCTCCCGAAAAAACTGATCATAACGTAGTGCTACAGCTTCCGCATACAAATGACTTCCTGTTTCTAGTTCGCATATATTCATTTTATTTATAATCGTTTTTTACAAAACGAATACCTTCTTATTTTTAGAACACATTAAAGTGAAAGATTAAATACACCAGATAAATTACCTGCTGCCACCTATTGTATAGTTAAACTCCAGGGTATCTCTGGCCCTTTAACAGGGATGCTCATTTCATCTTCGTACCTGGCTTTCATAGCGCCTATTAAGGTTTTCAGTATGTTCGCTTAGTCTTCGCCTGTCACTATATGGCGAGCCAGATTCATTGACCGACATCAACTATGATTCCCTTATGTCATTCTTCTGTAATGATGTCAATAATATGCAATTAATAGTGACATTGAACCTGTACGTGTATTATAGTCATTTAAATGATAATTTCTTATCCTATTGAAAGTTAAATTATACTTTCCTCCCCAGAAACCCACTCATAAATGCCAGGATTTAAAAAATGAGTAATTTATATAAACCGCCTGAAAGTGACCTTGATATAGAAGGCACAGGAAATAACCGACCATATATTTTCTGGCGAATTTTTTTCTGGATCAATATTGCAATTTCTCCTTTAATTCTCATCGTTATATCTTCAGTTGAAGACATTAATTTTCTTGATTATATCGACTTAATATTCTTTGCTTTTATAATAGCGGTGCTCTATCTTTACTCATACGGCAAGAAACTAAAATATGCATGGCTCTGGAAAACTTTAAGTTTTTTATACCCCGTCTGGTATTTGTTTTATGAAATCATTGGACCACTGACAATTGATATGACTCATTATGGTGAACCCGCAGTTGTTGATAATTTTATAATAATTTCAATCTTATTTTTTATTCCATCCACTTATGCTTTATATGCTTATGCATTTAAAACGAATACATCATCATAATTCTAAAACAGTTAATGGACTTTCATTCCTCGAAAAAGCAATAATTCCGGTATATTTACATAAAAACAATCACAATTATAAATAAAACTTATAACAATAAAATCGCACCCGGATCAGTTCTCCACAATCTTTTTAAAACTGTGATCATGTATCCCTTTCCCTAACCCCAGATTGACGCCTAATATTTTCAGGTGTAAAACTCTGGATGAATTCTGCCTATTTGTTGTTTGTCCAGACAGAATCACATACTAAAAAAAACCAGAAATGAGGAGTATGAGATTATGGCAACGCAACCACCCAGGCAGCCTGCAGTTTTTTATGCAGCGCTAGCCTTCACATTCTTAAGTTTCCCCTTTAACCTGCATGCTGAAAACAGCAGCTTCAAAATTGAAGAAGCGAAGTGGGCCCCCGAAATAAAGCGTCTTGAAGTTAAAGGCAAGGGTCACAACGATCGTACTGTCAAAGTCACCAATGCCGCAACCAGTTTATTACTTGGCTCAGATATAATTAATGATGAAAAATGGAAAGTTCTTAAATACGACCCGGCTTCCGTACCCTGCCGTATTCGTGCAGAACAACTAGATAATAATTCACCCAGCCTGTCAGCTGAAAAAGATGTAGTAGATGCGCCTGCTGATTGTGACAATGGAACCGGAACGCCTCCACCACCTGGCACCGGCGAAGCATCTATTAACTCTACCAGTCAGAATGCACCGCTATCGTCAACGCAGGTGACTGTACCTCCTTTGGCTGGTTTAGCGGGATATTCTGTTTTTGCAATCAACGACCTTGGTATGCACTGCGGCGATTTTGATACCCGCATCTCAAGTATTCTGCCGCCTTTTAATGTGCTGCATGCACAGGTGATTCGTAAAGCTGGTGAGCCACAAATTCTTTCTGAAGCCAATGGCATTAGCGTTTTTTATTCTGCCAGCTCAAACCCGGCTGATCCAATTCTCGGTGGAACCAGCCCATCCGGTGAACCTCTGCTATCGAGTGTCACCGCCGGCAATGTATTCAAAACTAATTTCTGGGATATTGCCAGCGGCTCTACCGAAACTATTGCATTAAAAGCCTACCGGCCATTTTATCCACCGGGAATACTGGATGCTTTTGCACCCCTTGCAGATCAGGGGCTGCCCATGCCGGATGTTGAGCGCTTATATCTGGGTGATGGCCAACTCGCTGCGGACCAGCAAAACATGCCGGGGATCGCAATACCTTACGTTGTAAATGACCCTCAGCACTTTGGACAATATGTGACAAGCCTGCCCTTCTTTCTCAACTTCCCGTTTGGCTATACTGCCAGCGACGTAAACTGGTTTGAAGCTGCGGGTATTCCGTTAGCAGCATTTGATGATGTGGGACGTGAAAACCCTTACCCGCTTTATCGGGTGCAGGCACAGGATGCTTCGGGCAACACACTGGCGTCAATTGATACGGTGGCCCCAATCTCAGGTGAAGCCAATTGCCAGGGCTGTCACGGTGCCATCGTCGATGGCGGTAATGGCTCTGCTACGCGTAATTTAAGCGATGTAGCAACCACACTGGATGACCCGTTGCTTGGGGATTTACCCCTGGAGGTTAGCAGAGAATATTCCGCAGATATTAATATCCTCAGATTACACGATGAAAAGCACGGTACATCTCTCGAAGCCTCTACGCCGGTAGTGTGCCAGACCTGCCACTACACCCCGGCACTTGACCTGGCGCAGGTTGGACCCAGAGGGCCGGAAAATGATACCTCTGCTGGTAACCCATCAAATGGACGGGATCAGGTAAAAAACAAATCCATGTCCAATGTTATGCATAGTCACCACGCTAGCGTCACCGATGCAGATGGAAACCTGCTGTTCCCCAGCATGCCACCACCGGTAGATGCTGAAGGCAACCTGCGTAACACGATGCTGGCTGATGATCTACTGCAACAAACCTGTTACCAGTGTCACCCAGGGCGACGTAATGATTGTCTGCGCGGTGCTATGGCAACGGGTGGCATGCTGTGTCAGGACTGTCACGGCGATATGCAACAGGTTGGCGATGATTTTTCACGCAATGTAAGCGCTGCAAATCCAGGTGCATTTGAACTTGCGGATGACTTTTACACCAACCCTGAAACCCCACGTGTTCCCTGGGCAAATGAGCCCGGCTGTGGTTCATGCCACACGGGTGATGCCATGGATAATATGCACGGTGTCGCGGGAACGGTTGGTTCACCCAGTGACAATATTCGCCTGATGCAAGCCTTTCTGATAGGCGATGCCAAAGCCACACCCCTGGTGCCCACCAACAAACGCTTTGCAGAAGATACCGTCCCTGCCACCGGCAACCCACAGCTATACCGGGTGAGCACCGGTCACGAGGGTGTTTTATGTCAATCCTGCCACGGCGCGACCCACGGCATCTGGCCAAATGCCAACCCTGATGCCAATGACAATGTAGCTGCAATACAGCTACAGGGGCATACGGGAACCATCAGTGAATGTAGCACCTGTCACACGGGAGACCTGGGCAGCAACCTCGATGGCCCCCATGGTATGCATCCGGTTGGCACGGCTGGCAGCAGTTTTGCTGAGGGTGATCACGAAAATCTGGCCGAAGACAATCCGGACAGCTGTCGTTCCTGTCATGGACAAAATGGCGAAGGCACAGTGTTATCACGCATGTTTACCGACCGGGTTTTGAAGTGCGATGAGAAGACTGCATTCTGCCCTAACGGAGACAGCCAGCTGTTTGCTAAAGGCCACCAGGTCACCTGCTTCGACTGTCATGATAATGAACTTTAACCTTAACTAAAATCGGCGGAAAACTGTTTTTGTTTAATTACAGTTTTCCGTCCTTTGCGGGATTCATTAAAAATTAATCCAATTCAAAGCAAATTTTCATTTCGATCTATTAATGATCTGTAACCCCTCCTACGAAGATTTACACAATAACCAATTCCATCAGATATAAATAAAACGCCCGGTACTCATTGCCCAAATACTTGACAAAACTTCAGATCGTAATATAGTACACCATATGGTAAACAATTCAGAACATCAATTAAACCAGATCTTCTCTGCCCTTTCTGATCCCACGAGAAGGTCAATGCTATTGAGACTGGCGAAACAAGAAATGTCTGTTGCCGATCTTTCCCGGCCTTTTAACATTTCCAAGTCTGCGGTCACAAAACATTTAAAAGTTTTAGAAAATGTCGGTCTGCTCGGCAGAACGGTTGAGGGACGTATTCACCGTTGCCGGCTTGAAGCTGAGCCACTATCAGCTGTATCAGAATGGTTAAGTTTTTACGAGAAATTCTGGAATAACAAACTCGATGCACTGGATAATTATTTAAGCGGAAAGAAAAGCCATGACTGAGCACGCCAACCATTCTGTAACCACTCATTCTGAAAATCGTGACGTACTGGTACTTAAGCGACAATTTTCTGCGACGATAGAAAGTGTGTTCGATGCCTGGACAAAAGCTGAAATATTAGCTCACTGGTTTGGACCTGAAGGTTTTGTAGTCAGCCACTCGGAAATTGATCTAAGTATCGGTGGAAAATACTGCATTGAAATTAACTCACCAGATGGAAACAGCATAAAACATTTTGGACAATACCTTGAAATTTCAAG